>ERZ773043.11-NODE-11-length-118614-cov-6.606770_pt1 | contig 118614 bp, 108 predicted proteins | sample MGYA00580636_ERZ773043 | MGnify/ENA primary metagenome ERZ773043 (study PRJEB29015, sample SAMEA2737992) | human oral metagenome | biome: human oral; feature: human-associated habitat; material: dental | place: China | collected 2065 ...
GAGCCGTATATGGTCAACGATAAACATTTATCTGCTGTGGTCAATGATGTTATTAACGATACACCTACCAAGGGTAATAGACAAGAAAGAAGAAAACATAGTGCTATCAAAAAGAAAGCTAAGAAAGAGTTAGAAAAGTCATTAAGAAACAATGATGACTGGACTAAGTTGGAAGAACTCTATCAAAACTCTATTGGTAGATTTAGACCGATTTCTTTGTTAGTACAAGCTATAGAGAATAATAATTTTGTTCAGTATTTGTATGGCGATGAGATCTCTGTCTTTAATGATAACCTTAAGCTATTATTAAGAGATGTCCAAGCTTATCGAGATGAACTGTATAAGATCCATGCTGTTCATGCTGGTAGGACAGGGAGTTGTGAGATTGATGATTTGCCGATTACTTTAGATATTGGTAATAAGTACTTTATCTTTAACCAGCACTTTGAAGCTAATATCAGTCCTGTATTTAATCACCTGGTAGATCTCTCTAGACTAGCAGAACTTAGAATACAGCAAATTCAACAACAAGAGCAAGCCGAAAAAACCGTATTAGAAGGGAATAATGAATCATGACAGATAATACACCTAATTTTGGTAGTTTGAATGATCCTTTTGATCAAGAGCATCAAGCCACACCACCTACTCCTCCACAAGTACCTGAAGAGCCTAAAGCCTCTGTAGTCAATCCTGAAGATGACTATATGGATCCAGAACCACAATCCCCTAATTCTCCTACACCTCCTACTACTCCCAAGGATCCTGAATCTGTAGTCTCCATGACTCCAGAAGAAAAACAACAAGAGATCTTTGATAAGGTACTCGGAGAGAAACATCTCTCTACTTTGAATGATCTACCTGAGAAAGGAGCTAAAGTCCATCTCAGTACCAATCCTTTTAAAGAAATGTCACAGAGAGAGTTTGAAGAAGAACTCAGTAAAAGAAAAGATATCCCTGTAGCTATTCCTAGCGTGACATTGAAACAATTCCAAAACATGGTCAAAGGAATCCCTAATGTGGATCTCCAAGACTCTCCTACTAATAGAGAACTCATGGCGATCTATCGCTCTTCCTATAACCATCTCCCTAAGTATGGTGGTCTACAGTCTACAGTGGATAATGAAGAAAGAGATTTCTATCAAGAACTCCCTGTAGACGGCGGTGTACTTAAACCCATGAAACCTAAGATGAGTATCAATCCTGCTACTAAACCTACAGGAGAACAAGCGGTTATTCGCATGAATGCCTTGATGGGTAAAGGTGGGGTAATCAATGTACCTTTATACCATAGTGGTTTCTGGGTATCGATCAAAAATCCCCCTGACTCCCGTCTTATTGACATGGAGTATGAGATTGTCAATAGCAAAGTCGTATTAGGTAGAAACTTGTTAGGGTCTATCTTTTCTAATGATCGTCTATTCATGGTACAGGCTTTATTGCAGTTATTTAGAGAATGTGTTTATAACACTACCTTGCAAGAAGCAACAGATAATCTCTTTGACAAAATAAAGCTCCATGATATCAACACCATTGCTTGGGCGATGGCATCGATGATCTATCCCAATGGTGTTCCTTATTCTAGAATTATCTATTCCGAGAATATTGAAGAGAATAGAGTAGCCAAAGGTATTGTCGATATTTCTAAACTACTGTGGGTAGATAGAAATGCTTTGTCTGAAGATCAAATGCGTCATATGGCTAGAAACAGAAAGCCTACGATGAGTGATCTGGAACTCGAGAAGTATCAAGAGAAATTTAAACTCAAGATGACTAAAAGAGTCAAGCTAGATGACATCACGACAGTTGTGTTAGGTGTACCTACAATAACGGATTATCTGATCTTTGGTGAAAACTGGATCAATACCAATATCGCAAGAGCTGATGCCATTATTGAAGATACGGAAGATGAAGTCAGACGTAATGAACTCATTACTAACTACTTTAAATCAGATCTGTTATCTCAATATAGACACTTTATCAAAGAAATCATCTTGACTCCTGAAGGTGGAGAAGAAGAGGTCTATGGTGATGATGACAAAGATACCATTGACAAGATGCTATCTAGTATCTCGACCAATGACGCTGTGGTGGATATGCTTTTAAAAGAGATCACCCAGTTCATCGATGATACTCAGGTATCGATCATTGCGACACCTACCTTGACAGAAGAGCCTACTCAGTCTAATCGTTTCCCGCATCTAGTACCGATGGATCCTCTCTACACTTTTTTTACCCTGCTCCTGCAGCGCACTACGAAGATCTCGAGCCGGACAGCATAGTCACGTCTAATGAGTTTGTTAAGAAAAACAGTATCCGAGGATTTACCTATCTCTTTAACAGAGAACCTACTGAAGAAGAGATAGGTTATCTTCATCCGAGATATGCCGTTGAAGGGAATATCCGCAAGATACTAATGGATATCCCTAGACTGACCAATAGCTCTGATAAAGATATTGTTAAACGAACTCTTTATGATGAAGTATGGGGAATACATAATCACGAAAAAGATCATAATCCTTTTTCTTTGGTAGCTCCTCATCCTGGCGAAGCGCTGTATGGAAAAAATACCATACTGGAAAGAAGACTACGTATTTATCATGATAACTATATCCAAAAGTATCTTGGTATGTCCTTTATTGAATTCTTAGATTTAACCAGACCACAACAAGAGATCATTACGAGATTTTGTTCTGAACAGAGAATCAAAGATAGTAAACGGGATAATGCCCAGAAAGATCAAGTTATCAATGAGATTAAAGAACTCGCAGGTGAAAAATAAACATAGCAAGAATAATGTATTGACACGGGCTATTCGCTAATGTCAAGCAATACTGATATAGAAGAACTGCTTGCAAAAGTAGGGTTAAGCGTTAGTATTGTTATATAGCATGTCGACGGTGGAAATGAGATCGTCGGTTTTTTTGCTACTGCTGCACCGGCTCCTATAACACTGAGTATTCTCTTGCCGGAGGGTCGTTATAGGAGCCACCTATTCATCTCGATATCCAGATGTAAAAAGGATAACAGATATTTTATTTTTTCTTTGTTGTCTCTAGCGATAGAGATAATGAAGAGTTATGACGTTTTCAATATAAAAAGGAGTTTGTCATGCCTGATTTATTAGAACTTGCCATCATTGCTGGTTGTGTTTATGCTGTTGCTAAAAACAGAGATCTTGTTGAGATGTTGGGTGATCCTCAAGAAACAGAAAAAAGAAGACTAGCAGAAGAAAAAAGACTAGAGGAAGAAAAGAATATCCAAGTAGTTCATATTCACCATCACTATTAAGAAATCATCAGGGTGTACCATGTATCCGATTTATCAAGATCCATTTGTTCTCGATAAAGAAGCCTATAAAAGAGATATCTATCCTTTTCAACATTACAAAGCAGATACGGCTTTCTTTTTATCCAAGATGCATGGTATCCCGATAGAAGAAGCCAGTCGCTTTGTGGATAATAACACTAGTGCTAAAAATCCACAAGCTTTTTATCCTCTAGATAAACAAAGAATCGTCACAATCGATGTCAATCAACACGGTGATAGATATCTCAACACCAATGAAGATAACAATCTTTATAACTTTATCTATGATGCCTGTAAACAAGGACAGATCATAACTCCCCCCTTCTCTATTTTTAAACCAGAGAAGGAACAAAAAGCTTATCTTGTTGACTATATTGACTTTAACGTTAAAGCTAGGGGTAAAGCTAAGAAAGAAATGTTTAAATACAAGATGGCAGGGGATACCAACAACTTTATCATCAAGAAGAATGAACAGAATAATAAAAAGATAAATAACAACTCTATCTCCGGTGCTTCTTGTATTCCGACTACTCCTATCTACCATTCTACTATGCATCCTTCTTTGACATCGACTTGTCGTATCACAGCAGCATATGCCAATGCGAATAATGAGAAGATGTTAGGAGGCAATAGACATTACTTCAATCCTGATATTACTTTAGCTAATATTATCTCGATTTGTCGAAATACCGATTATACTCAATTACAATTTATCATGGATAAATATCAACTCCATTATCCCACGACAGATGAGGTAATGGAGGTAATAGAGTATTCTTCTGATCTTTATTATAAACATAGAAAGAAACATATCTTAATTAGAGATTTGGTTGACAAATTATCTCCTTTAGAAAGAGCCGCTTTTGTCTATACAGGAGATCTCTATCATCTAAGAAAGTTTAATGATAAAGTCATCAGAGATCTTTTAACTAAACTCTCTAAAAAACATGAGATAAAAGATTTAGCTAATCATACTGAAATCATAGAGAAAGGACCAGAAGCAATATACTTCTTAGCATCCCAGTATTGTCGACAAGAAACAAAAGGCATTGACGTTAGTAAACCAGAGACCAAGAATGGGGATTTAGGAAGACTCTTAGCAACCAATATGCTAGAAGTCTATAAAGTCATAGAGGAATATAAAGACTTCTTTATTTGTTTCTTTAGAACAGTAAATAAACCTGCTTCTATCTCTCATTTTAAAGACTCCATGCGACGAGTCGTTATCATGTCAGATACGGATTCTACGATTTTCTCAGTAGAGGAATGGATAGAATGGTATTTTGGTGAGATTACTTTTAGTGACGAAGCAAATAACCTCTTTGCAGCTTTAGTGTTTTTAGCAGTATCTGCGTTGAAACATCTGTTAGCGATGATGAGTATCAACCTGGGTGTGGATAGAGACAAGATACACTTGATCGCCATGAAAAACGAATTCAAGTTTGAAATCTTTGTACCAACAACCAATACAAAACACTACTATGCTTTAATCACCTATCAAGAAGGCAATATTTATAAAGTCCCAGATATGGAAATCAAGGGTGTACACTTAAAGAACAGTAACACTCCTAAGTTTATTAATGAAGAAGCATCAAGTATGATGCGAGATATCTGTACCAATATCATCAGTGGAAATAAACTCTCCATATCGACTTATATCAGTAAAGCAGCTGATATAGAAAGACTGATAGAAAATACCTTAAAAGAAGGTAGAGTAAACTTCTTCAGATATGCGACCATTAAAGAGGCTAATGCTTATGCCAAAGGAGAAGATGAAAGTGTTTACAAAGCCCATGTCTTTTGGAATGCTACCTTTGGTAAACTCTATGGTATTATGCCAGATCCTCCTTATTCTGTGTATAAAATCAATACCAGGATTAATAATAAAACAGAAATGAAAGACTATATCGATTCTCTAGAGAATAAAGATTTAGCGAATGATATTATGTCTTATCTACAAAAAGAAAAGAAAGATATTATCAAAACCCTGTATGTCCCTATGGACTTATATACAGGACAGACATTACCGAAAGAGATTATTGATTTAATCAATATCAGAAAGATGGTAGCAGATATTAACCATACTCTATACCACATCTTAAGTACTTTAGGCATATATAGATTAAATAGTGATTTTACCAGATTGTTTTATGATGATTTTTGATCCACAGTGATTACCGCTCCTGACCGTACCCACCTACTGGGTACGGCAGGAGTATGGATTTATGATCACTATAATAAATTCTCTATTTCTCTGATTTCTTGTTTGACTTGTTGTCTGAATGTATTTATGGTAGAACTACCCCAGACATTGTCATTCTCTAGTCTCTCTAAGGTTCTAAAGATGTTGTTTCTATTACCAGTATTGCCTTTGCTATTATTCCCTAGGATAAGACTATATTTCAAGATAGGTAAAAAAGCATAGAGATAAGCCCAGCTATTTTGTCTATTGATCTCACCATGGACATACTCACTCCACTCTACTGCACTGATATGGTACAAGGTAGGAATAGCCCCTAAGACTTTACCGATATCCCATTGTTGCTTATAGATAGCGGGATACATTTGGTTTATGGTTTTCTCAAGATCGATTTTGTAGCTATTGGCCGTTCTATAGACATGTTTCTCTCTTTCAATATACCCTTCTTGATATCCTGATAACATAGCGTTCATTAAGCATAACTCTACATGAGAATACAAGAGATTATTTAAAGGATAGCTATATAGAAATCTTCTAATACTGATGTCTATATCAAGGTTCTCTTTTTGTTTTCTTTCTTCTTCCAGGATATAGTACTTATACTGAAAAGCGAGTTTGATAAAGTCTACCAAGATCACTTTGACTTTATTTATCCCTTCATCTTTCCTTATGATTGGCTGATAGTCAATGACATTATAATCATGTCTTATTACCTTTACTGGTTCTAGTATTTTCCAATTACTTACCAGATCATTTACCCTATGCAAAGGTGCTTCACCGATGACAATCTCTTTATCTTGACCATAGAAACTACTATGTAAAATACCAGTATTGATACTACTGGTAAATCCTAAAGCAGAACCTACATAGAGAGATTGAGACCTGATCTGATCATAGTAGTCGTAGTCTGATAAATGAATATCATTTTCTAAAGTAATCAAAAACTGAATTAATAAATGGTCCATTGCTATCCATAAAGGGTTAAAGCGATTATACTGGACTTCTCCTTCTACTGTTCTAATGACATTATTCTTGACATAATTGAAATAACCTGTTCCTACTTGTGTGTGATTTGGGTTATGTCTAATACCGAGATAATTCAACATAGGTATATCCCTGCTTGAATATTAAAAATCATTATTTTACGACTATAAGTCTAATTATATAGTGGACATTTATGATGTCTAACTCCTCTACTTCTTGTAGAGGATCTTAAGAGATTGTATATGTATATTTGATTTTATTTAAAATCAGATATATATTATACATATGTACATCAGCATACCCCTCTATGTGTTTTTGTACATTAACGCGTTAATACATACATAAAGGAGACTACACATGGCTATTAAAGATAATAGCAATCCACAGCCGCAGAACCAAGGTACACAACCCGGGTTTTCTGCTCAACCTCAAGTTGATCAAAACGCTCTGCAGAATGCCTTGAATCAAGCTCAGGCACAGCCGCAATCAACAGGATATCAACAACATACTGATGGTACCTTTAGCTGGACATCTGTCGGTTCTTTGAATCCTTATCCTGTCAATGCTTCTCCGACTTCTGTTTCTCTGACCCAGTTTGAGAAAGCCTTGAAAGAGTTCTGGGATGAAAATATTTCTCCCAGTGTGAAGATCTCTACATTGGCAGTAGATAAAGGAACCGAAACCAATCTGGCCGTATCTGTGCTCTTGATCATTGTTCGTCCGAATGACAGTGAGACCGCACCGGTTGCGTATCATGCTTTCTTGTTGGAATCCTCTATGGAAGGTGGTATTCCGCCACGTATGGTCAACATCGGTGGTCGTCAAGTTGAAGTACTGCAGCTCGTATCTGATACCTACGATCAAGCCATGATGAATGTCCTGGCTAAAGTAGTACAGTCTCGTTTCCCGAAAGCAGAGAAATGGTATTCCGCTGATGCTGAAGTCATCCCGCGTCATTTCGATTTGACTCGTGAAGACAACCTGCGTAATATCACAGTCAATGCCATCGCAGCCTGTGGTCAGCAACTCACTATTGCTTCACCTGTCTTCTGTGATTTGAACGTAGCCAGAGCCCGTCGTGACGCTACTCTGACTCAGACCACACAGTTTGGTACCGCAACTGAACTGGATCAATGTGGTCTGCCGGTACGTAGCGACATCATCATGACGACGATTGCTACTTCTAACCAGAACCAGAACAATATCCTCAACATCCCACTGCAGTCTATTACGACTCGTGCGACAGGGTATATTGATCTCTTGATCAACGACGTTAGTGGCTTCTTGACAGGTAATATCAATCCCTATTTCCAAGCCCAACAGTACGGCGGTCAAACTCCGGTACTCCAAGCCAACCTCATCTTGACCCAGCTGGTCAATGCTCAGTTGCAGACTCTGCCTGGTACTCTGCTCGCTCTGGTCAATGCGACTGCTATCCGTGAAGACGATCGTTGGCTCTATGGCTTGATGCCTCCGGCAGGTGTGAAGGATAACATGCACGATATCGGCTATCTTGGCTATGATATTCCGCTCATGACTAACCAACAAGGACAACCTGAGTTTGGTAAGTTCCCGACCACACCGGATAAGTTTGACATTAACCAATTGTTTGCTCTGTACAAACGCTTCTTCCACCCAGGTATTGCTATTTCTCTTGATATCCCAGAATGTGGTGCCCTCACCTGGCAGTATAAGATCATTGCTTCTGCAGCAGTAGGTCGTCCGGAAGCCATGCAAATGATGCGTAATGCCGCCATGACTCTTACTAATGGTAACTTTGATAAATACTATCAGCAAGCCCATGGTACTGGTCAATTTGTCTTTGCTAACAATGACTCTATCTTCCTGGGTACTTATCAGTCCAAAGATGGCATCAGAGATATTCGTGACTTTGACTATCTCGCTATCTGTGGTCTCGGTGGCAAGAAAGATCGTCGTGAGATCGTATCCTGGACAGATACCTTCAATGGTGTTGGTCCTTTGGAAGATCGACTCAACCAACGTCGTACTATCCTGGGCAGCTATCTGCGTGATGTCAACTACACTGGCCGTGCTCTGCGTGTCAACTTTGAAAATGCATTCATTAATGCTTTGGTACAAGGTGTAGCAGAATGTGGCTATCACGTCACTCCGCAAATGCCTTACATGGAAAATATCAACTATCAACGCGCTAACGCTGGATATATCACAGGCGCTGTTCTGCAGTCTCAAGCCTCTGGTATCTTCAGAAACGTTGGTAATACCTACCAAGGCAATATGGCATTTGGTGGTCGATTCAATCACGTGTTCTAAGAGATATCGTCATACATCCTCTATATCACCCTCTCTCAAGGAGGGTGATATAGAGACATGTCTTCTTTATTTTAACGTCTTAGGGCTTCATTTAGAGGCTATATAAAGGATGTAAATATGGGTATCTATGCCGAACTAATAGACCTAGAGAAAACCTTCAATGACATCCGAGGTGCTAAACCTACGATTGTCAATACTTTAATTAACCAGACTACAGATCAAAAGAAATCCATCAATGAAACCCTCTATACGACCAATGGGGATATCTATAACAATGTCCCACAATGTCAGTGTGGAGAAAAGAAAGGTAAATACCGTATAGGAGTGCTGTGTAACAACTGTCACACTCATGTACAAGAACCTATCGATGAGTTTCTAGAATCTCTAGTATGGATTGCTAAACCTATCAACATAGAACCATTAATCAACCCTCAAGTTTGGTTAATGCTTCGCACTTTCTTCTCCCTAGGACAAAGATCTACTTTTGATCTCATGTCTTATCTCACCAATAATCGTCTCAAAATCAATCCAGATGAATCTGCCAATGTCAGAAGAATCATAGCTCTTTTAAAGCAACAAAAAATGCATAAGAGAGGCTATAACCATTTTGTTAGAAACTTCGACTGGTATATGGAATTTCTCTTTACCTGCGATGTCTATAAAAAGAAGAGTGCTGATATTGATCCTCTTTATTACTTTATCATGAACAACAAAGATAAAGTCTTTACCAATCATATCCCTGTTCCCAATAAAAGTCTTTTGATTATTGAAGAAGATCAATCTGGTATCTATGTGGACAAATCCTTGACCCTAGCTTTAGATGGTATTAGGTTAATGACCGGTATTGATATTTTCACTGAAGATGATCCTGTTGACAGTGAATATCAAGATGCTGATGAGGAAGTAGAAGCAGAGAAAGAGTATCTTAAAGAACTCAATGCCCTTACCAGCAATGTGGTATTGACACCTGAGAAAATGAAAGAGGAGCAACAAGCTCTAGAAAGAAGAAAAAGAAACTTTGATAAGAAGAGACAGAATAAAGTATCCAAAGCACTAGGTATCTTATCTACCTACTATGGTACTATTTATAAAGATCTCTTTTCTCCCAAATCAGGAATATTCAGGAAACACGTCTATGGTACACGGGTAGATTATTCCTTCAGAACCGTAATCTCATCATTGTCAGGACCTCACCGCTATGATGAGATACACATTCCTTGGGCAGTAGGGGTAAATGTGCTTTACAATCACATTACCTCTAAGCTCTTAAAGAAAGGATGGTCTCCTAATGAGACGTATTCTTTTATAAACAAATATAATCTAGAGTATAATGAAGACTTAGATGAGGTCATGAAAGAACTCATTCAAGAAGCAGGTCCAAAAGGCATACCTGTTCTCATGAACCGTAACCCATCCTTGGGAAGAGGAAGTATTCAGAGAGTCTATATCTCTAAGATTAAAAGCAATCCGGAAGATGTCACGACTAGTATCTCGTTGTTAGTCGTAACTGAGCCGAATGCGGATACGAACATTTGGTTATGATGTAAAGTAACCGAATAGTCCCCGATATCTAGTAATAGGTAATCGGTACCCCCTTAACTGCGGGAAACTCTCGTTAGGTCTACACTACCACTTATCCCTAGAAATAGAGGATAATACTCCTTTCAGTAATGGAAACAAGGAGCATGGTAAAAACGTGTAGAATAGAGACAATCGACGCAGCGAAGTGCCTAAGTCTTTTAAAAGATACGGCATGAGTTCAACGACCATCGTTTTGCAAACGAGTACGCCTCAAGTGAGGTCCTTAAGAGGATAATGCCTATGGCAAAAAGGAAACGGGGGGTGCCCTACTCTTTAAGAAGAGAGGGTGATGATATGGTCTTATCTATATAGAGATATATAGCGGTGGTTTGCCCACGGCGGGAAGTAACGACTCTCGTGAAAATAAGTGCTTCGATGGTGATTCAGATTTTAAATGAGTCCTTCTGATTTTCAAAAGAAATCAGAGGATACCTCGTGAATTGCTGGAACGTCCTTAGAGCTTATCTAACTACAACGTATAGTGAAAACTACAGCGTGAATGTTTGAAAATAGATAAGATTGGATAATCAGCAGCTATGACCCTACGTGACTATCGTCATATGGGTAATGTTCAGAGACTATCGTGTAACGACGAGTACCTGTCAAGCGACGGGGAAGTGCGAGGTGATCTATTATCTATCGAGTGTACTGATTCTAATTAATACACTAATGGATAGTGGAAATATTGATATAGTCCGTTCTCTATAGAAATATAGAGCTGTCTATGAGACGGGTATGATGTAGCGAATCATACTGAACATAAAGGAATTAAACTTCACAGTGCTTTTAGATGAATGGACAATTCAGAAAGCCGATCTCATGGCTCCTGAGACTAATATGTTCAACTTAAAGCATATCAACGAGACTTCAGATGCTGTACAGATCCCAAAACCTGTAGCTGGTACCATAGCAAGCTGGTTGGAAGATACGATGGTAGATCCTGAGATACAAAAGAGAATGGCGGCTTTACAGGCCTAGATAGACAAACATAAGTCTCTACTATCCTTCCTAAAAAAGGAGGATAGTAGAGATATCAACTATAGGAGCAAAACATGCGTCTTAAACAAATCAACATTATCAATGGCGTGAGAATCACCTATGAATTATCCGTTACTGATGTAGAAAAACTCTATCTACCTACTTTAGAAAAACAAGATGTATTTCTAAATGCATTGTCTTTTTTAAATACATTGTCTTCTTTTACTCAAGCCATCAGTGAAAGTTCTCTACCACCGGAGTATGAGAAAATAGATCAATGGGCGTCCTATACCCATAGTGACCAAGATACCCATTACATCTTGGATATTCACGATAAGGAAATAGAACAAATACAGTCTCTCAATCAAGAAAACCATAATCATTTTACTCAGATCGGAGAAGGTATTATCACGCTTGTAGATGGTCTTAAAGAAAAAGCTATCTATATGCCTATTTCTTCTTATCAATCGGAATACGCCTTTCCACCGGCGTAGGTCTTACAGGAGAATAACCCGTGATTATTACTTTAAGCTCGTATGAGAAAGAAGGAATCACTAAAATAAAAACTAATAAACACCATCAGTTCTCATTAGAAGAATGTATTAAAGAAGGAGTAACACCAGCAATTATATCCGAGGTATATTCTTTAATGAAAACCTACGAATATAGTTTTGGTGGTTCTAGTGATGGTGATATCATAAAGAAATCATTGGCCTTTTATGATAAAGACAATTTAATATATACAGTCAATGTAGTAATACCTCCAGATGATCAAGGATACCTACTAGGTGGTCATTTCAAAGATCCTCATTTGAGTAGTATCCTATCTGGACGTATTAAAGAATAACATAGAGGTAAAACCCATGGACATTTTAGAAGCTATTTACAAAGATCTTGGCGTCTCGCCTATTAAGGATACTACCCGTATCACTAGTGATATTCCAGCTATTTTAGCTATACAGACTTTTACCTCTCAGTATCAGTCTGTGCTACAAGACTAATCAATCTTAGGACTACTCTCAAATATAGGAGTAGTCCTATCCCTATATCTTTTTTTTTCTTTCTCTCGACTCTCTACCGATGTCTCGCTCAAGAGACATTTTTTCAAAATAATGGAGCAACACATGAAACTAGAAAAATCCATACACACTAAAAAGAACCACGATAAATCCTTATTGGAATTTGAAGATTCTGGTATCTTGATTAAAGCCAAGAATGAATATACTTTCCCTGTCTCTGTCCTCTCTGAAAACCATACAGAGATTCAGTTTTTCTATGATTCTTTTATCTCTGAGACAGAATGTATCCTAAAAGAACATAACCACCCCTCTCATATTCACTTTAATGAACTCTCTATTCTGTTCTCTACTAACTTCAATGATACGCAATATACCTTAACGTTAACAAAAGAAGAATATAAATTTATCTGTATGGATAAATACTATCTAGAACTTGCTAATCTCATTGATCTCTTTATTAATAACTGTCCCACCATCCCTAGTAATCTCACTGCTATCTATGAAGAAATCAAAGCACTAATCAAATAAAAGGTTGCTATTATGGTCTAGATATTTAGAAAAATAATTCTAAATATCTAGAGATATATATTTCTCTCCCTCTTCTATCTAAAGATAGAATCGGTCAAGATGACATATCTCTATTTATCTAGATACCAATCTAGATAAATAGAGATATGTATTCAGCTACGCTGGATATATCCCTGATTTCTATTCTAGAAATTCAGGAATATATATTATATCTATGTAATCTATATAGAAATCCATGATAGGAGGCACACTTGGCCAGAGTACTCTATGGCGACAGTCAAGACTTTAACATAATGGCATTCGGTATGCCCAATATGAATACCGTAAGGGATCTTTATAGCCATATTCAGTCTATCGATAGATCGATGTATCGTGATACTTCTTTTATTGACAAGACCATGGCTATGTTTGATATGTATAATGGCAGTGATGCTCTCTTAAGAGCCAGATCACTCCTTGCCAATACAGATGTAATTGTCAATGTCAACCAGATTAGATATATCCCGGATCTGGTAGGCATACAGACCGCTCCTCTCATGATGCAGCAATACATCATGGCCAATCCTACTATCCGAGAGATGTATCACAAAAATCTCTGTGATGGCTATAGTGATACGTATATTGATGTCCATCCAGACGATATAGGCGATACTCACTATGACTATCAAAAAGTCATGGATGGTCTGGTCTATGAAGAAAATGTAGGTACAGAGGAAGAGCCTATCTATCGTACCATGATCAATATCTATCCGGATATCGCTATTGAAGATAGGCTGTTGCCTGAGGAGCAAATAGATCTCTACAATACCTGGGAGATGCTAGAAGCTTATCTCAAAGCAGGAGATGATGATCCCACCTCTCCCTACGGGTGTACTTTATAAGACAGCTTAGAGAACTATAGAGAAACGATTATATCTATTCCTATCTACCATATCCCCCCGACAATAGAGGGATATGGTAGAGGTATAGGAATGTTATTTCAAGATATAAAAGCTTTTGTCCATTTTCTTTCTTAAAAAAACAGGCTTATTCCCAGGGGTTTTAAAAAATATTGATGTATTCGCTAAGCGAACATGTTAATATTTTAATAAAAACCACAAATCTTCCTAGGGTTTTAACAATATTTAGTGACATAGTACACGTACGCTATACGTATAATATGACCATTGTCTATAGATGGGTGCCCCTTGCGTATTTTTTAATGGTATCTTCCTCTATTAAATTTTTACCTACTATAGGTAGAGGAAGGGATTTATGACGTCTATGTTTTTATTATGGTATATGTCTTTTGATACTATCGGAGAAGTGTCTATCGAGATATCTTCAAAGATATCTCTCAAGAGACTCTATTTTTCAAATAGGAGTATATATGTTTAATTTATTCAAATCGAAAAAGCGCGATAGCAATGTTAACAAACCTATTATTGCAGATAGTTTGTTAAATCTGGTAAATCAGTCGGAAGCAGTTAAGAATATCTACACGGTATCTATAGAAGATGTTTTTGCTGTGATCAAAAATAGGATAGAGAATCGTCTAGAGAAGGAGGCTTATCCTTTAGATGAAATAAAAGATGATTGTGCTATTATTCACGGTAAAATGGTTTTAAATAGATATAAGAGAACAGCTAATTATGTTGACATGACTAGACTCGCTTTTAGAGCTTTATATAAGAAGTTGCAAGAAGAGTATATCAGTATAGGCTATAAGAATGTAGAAGAGTTATTTTCAGGTAAAGAAACAGTATCATTTATCAAGAATGACGTTTATATAAAGATATCTATAAATTTATATACCCATCGCAATCTATCCGTGGAATTGAGGATAGAGATGTGGAGTGATGATACTGATCAGTTACGTCAAGCGTATCTGGGAATAGTAGAGATGATTGATAGAATAAAATACGGAGAATAGAGATGCTAGAAGAGATGTTTTATAAAAGCGATAATCAGGAAATCACTATCGTGGAGATCCACAAAGACATCGTAGAGGATATTCTTAAAGCGGATATACCTCTGGATAATGTCATTGTCAGAGGAGAGGATGAGGATCTACTGGTATTACCTGGATTCCATATAGGGGTATTGATATTTGCCAAGATGCCTGAGTCTGTTGAGCAGGTGATATTGAAAAGTCCTTATATCACCACAGTCACGAGAGATAGCGAGAGATGGGATTGGTTAATGACAGATCTATGTCAAAGGTATAGTGAGGTGGGGGGAGAATAATGTTTGCAGTATGGAAAGAATCACCCAAGAAGACTGAGATTGACAATTTCAATATGATCGAATTGGTCAATGATCATTTCTCTGGTATCATGTTAAGTCAGCGTAATTTGCTAATAGCGAATAGCAAGATGATAAGAGATCTCGAGAGTGTGGGATGTTATCGAGAAATGTCTGTACCCTTTAGCTATCCTAGGTTTTTATTTAGTGTTATGCTCCAGAGTTACATGCTAGATACTCGTTTTCTTCATATCAACCGAGAGCCTACTGAATGCAATACTTGGGAGGATGATTTTGAATTAGATTTGTGTGAAGAGCCTCGTCAAGATTTCTTTTTCCATGAGTATCAGTATGCGATATTGACAGCAGAGCTAGTATACTCACCGCACGATGCACCCCGTGATACGGGAGTAGTAGTGAAAGGTCGCTGGGAGTGGTACGGAGTAAAAGATCGAATCAAGTTAGAAGAACTTGAAAGAAGCTGGGAGAGGTCTGTCAAGCATGTACTACAGAAGTATAATAAACAGAAGCAGAATGAGAGACTCTGAATGAACACGTTAGAGTATTACAACCGTATAAAAGATAAACATCCTTTTACCCATATCTCTTTACACAGCACCCTGAAGAGAAGAGAAATGGGGTATAGAGGAATAATGTATAAAGATTATCTGGATATGATGGATATATTTTATCTCTATAAAGAGATGGATACCCACTTTTTGTTTCTAGTGTTTCTAGAAGATAATGGTGAAATCGAATGCATTAGTAACTTTATCTCCCAGATGCGAGACTTTATTATATTGACTCGAGATAAAAGCGATACAAGCCTGATAGAGTATTTTTTCCATCTCTTTGATCAGGCTCAGTATCCTGTATATCCAGGATACATACCTGAATCCGTATCAGAGATCACTAAAGACTACATAGGAAAGACCATCTCTCTTGACGAGACAAGTAGAAGGAGTCGAGGAGAGAAAGGATGAGTCAGTATAGACTATGTAGAGCTGCATTTACCCAACATTTGAGTGATTAACATTATGTCAACAGAAAGTAATCATACATCCCTCCTGGGTGCCATAGGCACTCAGCGGGAGGAGGAGATCTATGAGGCTATCCATCGCAGGGTATATACCAGTCAATGGGATAGAGATTTTGCCAGTCGGATGTATATCTGTCATAATGAGCAAGAACATGCTTTTCAGATGTGGAGTATACTAAAGAGCATTATTGACACCGCTTCACCAGAAGGGACACCTAAACGTCCTTTACAGGTACTACTGATAGATGATAATAACAATATCGTCACGATGGACGCTGCAGATGTATTACCTTCTGTGATTCCGGATAACTATCATGTCCATAATCTCGTGTTGTCTTTGGTTACTGCTAATGCTAAGACAGAAGAAGATATTAAAGACTTTATCAGGATTCATCTCCAAGAGAGCGTAGGTATAAATGGAAAAAGTTATATTTACTTAACCCAATATGCCTATACTGATACTGAAGATAATCCTTATATTGATAAGGTATTAGAGGGTATTGAACAAACTGAAGAAATGAAATTTCGGAAGTTTCACTCATGCCTTAATCAAACTGAACATAGGAGTACGAATATGCCAACCATGATTAAATCTTCATCTTACGAAGAAAAAGCTAGAGAGAAAGGTATCATCCGTCATCATGACAAGGATTATATTTGTCATACGGAGGAAGAGTATAAAAAGATCATTGATAATCTCGTCAATATCCTTTATCGCTTCTTGAAAAATGATAGTTCCTATTTGTATGTTAATAAAATCTATATCGACGGTGTAGAGAGCAAGAGCTTCTTAGAGCTTTATTTAAAACTGATTCACCATGACGCTAAAGAAGTCAAAGTCCAGTCTATGGTCGATGATATAAGTAGCTATGGTGTCATTATCAACTGGTCAGTGAAAATAGAGAAATCAGACCACTGGAAAGTGATCTATGATATCGAATTACTCTCCATTGATCAAGAAGATTTGATTAAACAGGATGTTCGGTATATTGAGTTATATCAACAGTTCTTCTTTAATACTTATTATAGAGATAGATTTTCAGATTTAAAAGATTATGTCATTTTTAGAGAACACATCACTTCTAGTCTCTTTGCTCATCCTGGACAATATCGCTTATTCTTTGTTAAAGCTGATGGTGTCGTAGGTACAGATATCTGTGCTTTATTAGATAAATACAAGATCCCTACCTTGTATGTCTATTTTGAGAAGTATAAAGAGTATAGTATCTTGTCCTTTATGTCTAATGAACAAGTTGAAGAGCATGGTGGTGAATTAGGATCTTTTATGGGGAGATGTATAGATATGCATCTGTTAGCCAAACATGAAGACCTTACAGAACACGAAAACGATTTACTTTGTATTTATGGTGAGTATGAACTCCTCATGTTACATACTGGATTAGAGAAGTATTTTCCAACAGGAGTAAAGAAGTGAATACGTTTGAAGAAAATAAAGAGCGTATCTTAAGTAAATACGAGATAGGTAGTACCGAGTGGTTTGCTCGCTTTCGGTATTATCACGATGAATATCATTGCGAGAGCAAAGAGGAGTATATTGATCTCCTAAGAAAGCTCTTATCAGCTATACGTGATACAGCAGCAGAATGTCCTGTTAAAAACACTCAAATCAAATTCAACGATGGGGAAGTAGAAGACTTTTACGCTCTTTTTGATAAGTTAAAAGACAATAGTTTCTCTGACGGGTTTAATGATTATTCAGCTCAAATATACCTGATGCAAAAGGAGTTATTTTGGTTATTTAAATTTGATATCTGGGTTAGTGAAGAAGATATCATTATCCATTACGCTGTCGATATGGTTGGTGAGAACAAAGAAGCCTTGGTCTACTATGATGGAAGATATCACCGGTATTATCAGAGTTACTACTTCGATATAGCGAAACCCTATCCTTTCATCAGACCAAAAACCGCAGTAGAGTATTTTGATTATATTCAAAAAGAACACCCTAAACTCGATTGTTTCATTGTAGCCACAATTAGGGAAGTAAGTTTTAATGGCTATATTGGTCGTATAAAAAGACATGACGTCTTTACGATTTCCAAGTTCTTTACACAATCAGCCGATGTGATCACTTTTCTCACTCGTCATGAGTGGGAAAAATTCAGTCAGGACATAAGTGATCTATTACCCGATATGCACTACTTTGCTTTTACCAACCGTAAAGAGGCTTATGATGCTTGTGTTCAGATGGACAAAGAGAAAGAGACTTTGTTAGTTGATTGCGAGGACAGGATCAAAATAAAATGATCTGTATCCGACTCTCCTACCTTAAATAGGTAGGAGAGTCTATATGACGCTTATCCTATTTTTTGATATCAAATCCATTTAGAGAGAGACATCATGGCAGGATATTTACCTACCTTATCGGCTATTGGTTGGACCAATAGTTTAACAGAGAAGCTTGACTTTGCTTTAGCCCATTGGTTTGAATGTGAACCCAGTTTATCTTATCTTTACCAAGGAGAAGAAAGAGCTATTTCCGTACAGAGAATGATCGCAGAAAACCCTTCCGATATTGAAGCTTTAATTAACCAAATGGCCACTGGTTTAAATCAATACTTAAGAAATATTTTTGATCATGCTGAAGTCACAGGTATAAATGTATCTAGAGAGAAAAACAATGGGCGTTATGTTCAAGCAGAGAGTAAAGTAGGAGATAGAGTAGAAATAAAAATGGAGATTAGAGTCATTGACAAAGACGAACAAGGTAATCTCAAACAACAAAATGAAGTCAGATTTGCTAACTTTAAATTTAATAAATTCACGAGTATCACAGGTGTATCTAATTACGGTACATTATAAAAGAAGATAAAGGGTATATCGTTATGTCCAACATTGAAAAAGCTAGAAAAGAAATCGCTGAATATAACCAAAAGAATCTCTTTGGTGATCTCAAGATGCATGAGATCGAAAGTATTGCTAATTTCAAAATGGTAGAAGGTTCCATTGATGAACAAGTCTTTGTTGATATCTTTTTACCTTATTTTGCTGGATACACCGAGATAGAAGACTTCCCACCTGGATGGGATATGTCTGTCTGGTATAGAATTGCTGGATCTCCTTCAGGTAGAGTCAATGTCGTCAGGGATGGAGAAGTCTTGTTCTCCGTACCTCCTGTTGTCAATACCCCAGGTATGGTCAGTGCTGATTTACAGTCTTCTTCTTATACGAGAAGCGCCATTGCCATTGAAGAAATGAAAATGGTCAGACCGGATATCTCTAGAAACATCATGGATGTAGAACTCAATAAAAGAAAACCTGTCACGTATCAAGATGTCCATGAGAAATATATTAAAGAATGGGGCGATATCTTCTTCCGCTATGGTTATTTTGTTGATGACGATAAAGAGATCCCTACTGAAGACAAGAGGGCCAACGGCGCTACTTTAGAGGATATTGTTGATGACTGGGAATAGTATCTCATCCCAAGGAGGATACAAGTGAATACCCATTTAAAGATAGGTTTTATCTCTGATATCCACCTGTATCATCATAAAACCCCTACTAGCCAGATCGTTGAAGAGATCAAGCATTATTTTAATAAAGACACTTTATCAGATTTAAATATCTTATTCATTGGTGGGGATTTCTTTGATCGTTTAGTGACCATGAGCAAAGAGATCACGATAGAGGCTTTTGATTGTATTTATTATTTACTTAGATACTGTAAAGAGACAGATACTCAGCTACGTATCTTGGAAGGTACACCGAGTCATGATTGGCAACAGTCTAAATGGTTTATCAGAATAAATGAATTATCCAATATAGGCTGTGATGTCAAGTATTTTACGGATGTAGAAGTAGAGTACAATGAGAGGTACGATATAAATGTCCTCTATATCCCTGATGAATGGGACGCAGACACGACAAAAACCTTAGACTATGCTAAGTCATTACTGAAGAAAAAGAACCTCTCACAGGTCGATCTAGCGATTATGCATGGGGCTTTTACTTATCAGTTACCTCAGATAGCTAGAGCCCCTAAACACAACGAAGAAGAGTATCTTAAATTAGTCAAGTACTATATCTCCATAGGACATATTCATAAACACTCTGTCTATGAGAGAATACTATCACAAGGATCTTTCTCTCGTTTAATCCATGGTGAAGAAGAACCCAAGGGCTTTATCATTGCAGAAATAGATCCTGATGGGAGTATGTCCTATTCCTTTATTGAAAATACAGAAGCTTTACAGTATATCGATATTGATATTTCCTATACTTCTGTAGAAGAGTCATTTAGGCGCATCAGAGCTCGTCTGAGCGGCGTAAAAGACATGAGCTATATAAGACTACTAGTAGAAAAAGATCACCCGATACTGAAGGATCTAGACACCGTATGGAAGACATTCTCCCAATATCGTTGGTCTCCTGTCAAAATCATCGATGATAAAATCAAGAAAACTCAGGAAATCTCTCCTTTGTTATTTCAAGATTATCAAGCTATTCAGTTAACCACAACAAACTTAAGTCAACAATTACTGGAGAGATTGGTCAATAAAGGCTATACTCAGAAAGAAGTAGAGATGGCAGAAGTCCTATTACAAGAGGTGATGTCTAGTGAGTAATAAGATATCGTACCTTCTCAATCGAGAAAAGGGTCAGTACCCTATCTCTATAGCCACCTCACTCGCCCTAGAATCCTTAATGAACATACACCCTGATAACAAACATCAGGATGTCCCTAAAGAGCGCTTTACGGAGCTCTGGTGCAATATTAGAACACTATTCAGAAACCTCTATACTTCTATGGATAGGCTCTCTGCGGAATCCCTAGAAATAGAAGACTACATGTATGGGCTGATGGACGATATCCATCAGCTCCAAGATTGGGGTAATCTCCCTGAAGTGAGTCTCCCTATTGTCTTTTATCATTCTCACTATGAGAATCATAAACAGCAATACCCCTATGCCAAACTCAGAGATGATACTACCGTCATCCAAAGAACTTACTCTACCAAGATGGAACACACGATCCATCAGCTCTTTAAATCCAAACAACTCTCGGAATATAAACCCAGTAGCACCAATGAACTCTCTTTTGCCGATACTGGTGTAAGAGTATATGTCTTTAAAGATAAAATCTCTCCGGTCCATTATCCTAATGTTGGGATGTTAACGCATTACTGCTATGATCTCTTAGATTACTATGCCTTTAGTAAGCTATTATTGGTCGAAAGTCATATCGGTAATATCAAAGACAAAACCCAGTGGTATACCAAGTACTATAATGGGAATAAACTCCCTCCTCTCCCTTTCTGTAAAGAACTCTTACAGATCTTTGGTGATAAGGAAATGTTTTCTCCTGCTCCTAAGAATATCCGCGATAAGTTATTACAAGTCGCAGAGAAGTATCAATGGACACCAATGACTACTAAAGAAAGAATGTTAGTCAATCTACAACTGATGCCAGAAGTAGACATCGCTGCTGTAATGACTGCTATCTTTCATTCTTAAATAGTTACATCTATAATGATATTTTGCTTATTGAAGACATACTGAGATAAGCATTAATTGCAATTAATCTTTTCTATATTTGTAAACACAAAAGGATATCCCCATGGCAAACACTCCCTTTAAATCTCCCTATCGTGAAAACATCACTGATGAAAGAGCTTTGAATCTCTCTGCAAAAACAGAAGGAGATAAAAGAGCTAACTGGACAGTACGATATGCTGGTAACAAAGTCAGACTGGTTATCTGGACAGGTATACCAAATGATGTTGAAAATGGCAAGATGTCTTTGGTCATTGAGATCAATCAGTGGTATGCTTTCTTGAGTCTTTTGAACCACTACATCGAAAATGTCAAAGAACCCAATACTGCTTCGAAGATGGTCATCAAAACCCTAGGACCAAAAGGATGGAAAGAAGGACCTATTCCTAGAGGTGATATTTATGTCGGTCGTAATGGGGAAGGTGTACTCTTTATCGCTTTGATGCAACCTAATCGTCCGAAGATTCCTTTCTTGCTAGAGAATGATGCTTTCTATAACTTCCAAACAAAAGACGGACAGCCTTTAGACAAACTCACGGTAAGTAATATCGTAGCTCGTAGCTATGTCCGTATGAATGAAGAAATCATTGCAGCACTTTCTGCAACGGAATATGTCTCTAAAGAAGACCGTCCTTCTGGTCCTAATCGCAACCATAATAACAATTCTGGCAATTCTGGATTTAATAATCAAAATCAACAAAGTCAACCTCAACAAAGCATAGATAATAGCTTTGCTTCTTCGAGTGATGATGCTTTCTCTGATGATATCTCATTTTAAAGTATAGAGCCTACATGTCATACATCCATACCCCTCATTACGACAGGGGTATGGATGGACATCTATCTTTTTTCTAGACATTAAAGATATATATTTCTTTCCCTCATCTACCTCACGGTAGACTCAGTCAAGAGGGTATATCCGATTCTATTTAGAATCAGATATATATTATATTAAAGATACTCTAAGAAGAGAGTAGGTTAACTTTTATATAGGAGTGACAATGAAGATCTATATCGATCGAGAGACCGGTAGTGCTTATATCACCCACAACGATCAAGCAGTCAGATTTAACATGGCTTTGTATCGTGAAGGGAGAACATCTAAAGCACTATCTCAAGCTAAAGATTATTTCTTAGTATTGGATAAATATTTCCAGACTTTAGACCCCCATAAACAACTTGCCATATGGGATTTCTATGTCAGATGTCGTCAAGCTCTAGACAATGAACTCGAAATCTCTAAGATGGAACAAATCATCAAAGAAGAAATCAATAAAATCGCAGAAATCTTCCCTGTATCTGAATTTAGATATTGGTATGCTTATAAATCTAAAATCAATATCCCCTCTGAATTAAAAGAGTCTATCGAAGATCTTCCTGATCCTACTTTAGCTACTGAAGATCAAACTTATCTTAGAAACGACTATATTGGCTTATGTTCTCTGTCCATGGCAATGACCATGTTAGCTCCTATCTTTTCTTCCTATGTTGAGAAAACTAAAAATGACCATGGCACAGGTTGGAAGACTTACTATGCTTTCCAACTGATCCAGGATAGTGGCTATTATCATTGTCCTGATATGCAAAGACTCTCGAGATATATCTATGTCACTTTGGAATCCATGCCTGTCAAATTTGATTCTGTTATTCTTGCAGGGATTTCTAAAGAAGAATATCCTAAATGGATACTGGCTATTGTTGTCACTAAGAAAGTAGCCAGTGGCGATATCTCAGGCGATCCTGAAGTCCATCCTTTAATTAAGTATATCTATAAATACATCCAGCAAAAAGTCCAGTCTATGGAAAAGGACTTTAAAGGAAAAGTCAAATATAAGAATATTGAAAACACCAGTGATAGTGATAATGCTGTCTCTCAACTAGAGAATTATAAAATCAGGCAACCTATTACTGATAATCTGGTTGGTATCACGGAGTATTATCTTGAAGATCCTTTCAATGTCGCTAAGAAAATGGATCCGGATATTCCGATGGATTTAGTAGCAGAGTCTTTCAAAGAGACAGGAGTGCTCTATGACAATAGTGATCTTAGTGATGCACAGATTACTTTGTTGAAATGGGTAATCTCTTTAGTCGTTCCATCCAGGATTATTGACTATGTCAATAGAGCATCTGTGGTGAATGCGATTATTGCCGCAAGAGCTTATCTGTGGTATAAAGAGCATTATGAAATAGCAGCATTGATATCTGCTGTACCTATCTCAAATGAAGAAGCCCATATGGCAACTTCTTGGGAAAAAAGAAACCATGATCTAGGAGAGCTAAAAGATAAGATAGAAGAATACTATCCTTATTATAGAAAACTCTCTGGTGCCAAGAAAACCAAACCACAAAAGACTATCTATACAGCCGTAGAGGAAATCGACAAGATGCTAACCCAATCGGATTGGTATCTGACATTACCAGAAAGCTGGTTGGAAATGAATAAATTAAATACTAGGTCTCGTCACTATGCCGTAGATGAAGATATCAAACTCCACTTGATGAAACTCGCTATCTTGATAGCCGATAGACAAAAAGAACTACAACTGGTGAAACCATAAAACAAGAGGTAAACACATGAATCAACCCTTACTCAATGCCAACGGTATGCCGATATACCCTGGTCAGACCGGTACCTTTCAAGAGAGTCTAAGACAAATCAAAGTCTTAAATCTCTTTCTCTTACAAGTAGGACAATATACCAATCAGTACTTTCGTCCTTATCAGCCTAATGTCACTTATGCTTCTGTAAAAGAACTTGAATATGAGTTAAACAGAACAGCCAAGTTTACAGCAACAGGCTTAGCACAGCTCTCTAACCAATATATCCAACCATCTGCTACTCCTGGTCAAAATGTCCAAATCATCAATGGTTGGAATAGCTTTAGATATCGCTTTATCATGCGAATTGCTTTTATCTCAGATATGGCTACGAGTGAAGAGATCATCACGGGTTATACGGACATGGATGATATCTCACAACAAACCCAACAATTAAACCCTGATATGTGTTTCTTTATTAACTCCATTATTCCTTTGAAAAAGGTTATTTTAGGGAATGGGGTTAATAACACGACACATATCGCTGCTATGCAACCTGCACACGTGTATTCCAAAGAACACCATATTGATGGTAACCTTTCAGGCATCTATACCTTAACACCAGAATCGGTTATTACGCAAATGAGGGTGAATAACTTTTCTTTTGATCAGTCTGAGATTAGAAATACCGCAAATGAGATTGTCTATCCCTCTACATCCCTGATGGAGAACAATAACCCAGGGAGATATATCTCTAAAGTCTTAAACAGATATCAGAATGTCACCTTGGAAAACAACCAGTCTTTGGGTATGTTAAGTGACAACGATCTCTTGAGTGAGACCATGTCAGGTCTTTATGAACCTCCTATTACTAAAGACCTCTTTATGAATACCCTTTTCAACCAAATGCACGGTGCTTTCAATAAAGCCTGGTTTAGTTGGAAAGATATTAATAAAGTCGATCATTATGTCGATCAGGTCACTACTGTCGTCAGGAAGAACCAAGAACCAGTATACAACAAACTCAATAATCCTCATCTGAACCAGATGCTAGCTCCTATGCAAGACCCTACCGGTATGCAACATCTAGGTGGTTCTGACTATGATACCCAGATGGCTTTGAATATCTCCAATGTCTTGCCTTCGATCATGATGGATTTTGGTATTGTCCACATGCAGTTTAGTTCTACCAATAACCGTATTGATGGTAAAGCAGATACCTTCATAGGGGCTATTACGACATTAGGGGGTAGTGATGTGGATATGTCTATTTATCGTCCAGCTATTATTGGTCGCATCAATGATGAACTCATCTCTATCATCTCGCAAAAAGGCATGGTTAACTATGAAATCAATGTCTCGTGTGATGTCGCCGGGGATACCTTCATTAATGCATCTTACAATAGTGCTCCCTTTACACCTTTCCTGATTCCCAGTTTTGCTTCTTCTCTCTTTGATCCTATCTTGACAACCAATAAACAAGATATCAGTAACATGGTACAAGGTTTTACTGGTATGTTTGATATGATAAGCAATGCTGCGAAAACCAATATGAAAATCAAAAGTGTGGAATTCGACAATAGAAACTGGGGTGGTGATGGTACGACTCCTGTTGTCTCGGATATTTCTAGTATTGATATTTAAAAGGATATCTCATGGCTAAACATAAATTCAATCTCTTATCCACTCTAGAAGCAATGCTCTCTTTAGGAGCATTGTCCTCTGATGAAGATGGACTGATCTCGACCCATTTTGCTAAGAGCCCTAAACCTGCTTTACTCACTTTCAAAGATGAGCAAGGTAATAGTCACGATAAAAGACTGGTACTCCCTACACCTAGTCAACTCAAGATGGAAGGAGACTGGGAAAACCGTGTGGCTTTTAATCCTTTAAAAGAAAGTGCTTTGACAGGAGAATCTAGAACCGTAGAGTATCTAAGGAAGAGTATCAACTATCGTCTCAATAGAGCTATTTGGATATTAATGGACAACATGCTTTTATATTCAGCTTCTCCTGAATATCGAAAGAAAATGACCAAAGACCATATGGATCTACTAAAAGCCTGTAAAGATGCTGATGAAACCATGATTACTAACTTTAAAAAGATCATGGAGAAAGTCAACTTTACTGATTTGAAACATTCCTTTGTTCAGATCTATCTGAAGAAACTCGGTAAGATCAATGATGTTCAATATCCCTGTGTAGCAGTAGCTAACTTTCCTTGGTATAAAGAACTTAGAGCTTCTAATAAAGAGTTCCATGGAGTTAAGTTTAGAAAAGTAGACTTGATGACCTATAAGAACATGTTGGAATATCTCTTTAAAGATATCAATGTAGAAGGGAGTTTCAATGTAGGTGTAGCTGACAGCATTGCCCCTTTCACAGAAGCATTGATTAGAATCACCGCTAAACTCGCTGAGAAACTCAATCATGTTTCTGAACTTCTCTTTATCAAGTCAAATGTAGCTGGTGATAAAGCACAAGAACTGATTAACAATACTTACTTTAATCTGGATGTATTGTCTGTTTTTGATGACATGGATTCTCTGTTACCAGAACTAAGAATGATTCCTATGTTGCCTGGTAATGAACCTAATAAGAAAATCCAGACCAGTCAAGATGTCTCTACCACACCTGAACCGGTATCTAATGTCTCTATCCCTAATACCCAACATCAATGGGATACCATCAAAGAGACGGTGCAAACCTCACCGGTTCAGACACCATCCGTACAGACTACACCGGTAGCACAGACTCCAGCAGCATCTGTACCACAGGCACCCATGGCTCCGGTAGCACCTCCTACCTCACCTCAAGCACATTTCAATGCCGAGACAGGTGATAAAGAACTCCCACCGTTGTCACAAGCAGCGTGGATGACTCCGTACATGCCTATGATCAATCAGATCAATACCATGTCACAGATGCCCATTCGTCAAGGCTATGGTGTACCTTATGGTATGCAACAAAACATGGCTAATATGGGATATCCACCGCCCATGGCATCGCCACAACCCATGGCACCGATGATGAATATGTATCAACAGCCTATGCCGCCTGTGCAACAGGCCGGATACGGTCTACCTCCTCAGATCTAAGTTGTCATACACCCATATACACCCCTTCCACAAAGGAGGAGGTGTATATGGGCATACTGTTTTTATTTTTAAATATAGGCTATGTTTACAACATGCCTTGCAAAGAAAGTCTGCTAGAGCATCCCTTGTCAAGAAGAGCATATTGTTTTCACAACATCCCCTTGCTTTGAGTACTTCTCCAGTAACTCAACATTCTGTTAACATCCTCTATAGAGGGTACACATATTTCTCTAATATCTTTACAAGAAGCATTAGGGTCTATTCTATCATTGCATCGTAATGTCAACCAATGCAAACGATAATCAATATTCTTCTTTCTCAATAAACCATAGTAGTTATAGTCATACTGATAAGCTTCAGCAGGTGTGACTTGAATCACATTCTTTTTAGCTTCTTTTTTCAATTGTGGTAAATGATTTTCCAAGATCACTCGGATTTCAGCATCAATGTATTCATTATCTAAACTATTATCCAAATAGTCTGTGGTTATACTTTTTGTCATTTTTTATACCCTTGAAATTTATTTAAATAGACTGTCCTCTTAATTATTTTCGGAGATATCCTATATATTTAATCAGGAATTCTAAGTATATATGTCTTTCCTTCCTATCCTTAACAGGATAGTCGCTCAAGATACTGTATCTCAATCTAATCGGATTGAGATATATATTATATTTATAGTATCCTTAAAAAGGATACATTAATATAGGAGTAATCATGTCATATAAGCAGTTTGAACACGAACCTCAACATAACGAACTGGATAGACGTCTACTAGGTGTACAAGGACTAAACCCTTTTGATGGAGCTAACTCAGCTTCTCGAAAACAAATGTTTAGTTCCCATATGACACAGAAATTAGTTCTTTTCCAACCCAGTGTCAAAAAGATACAAACCGGTATGGAAATCGAATATGGTAAATATACCTTTGCCAACAAAATGCCAGAGAATGGTAAGATATTAAAAGTCTTTACGCGATATGAGTCTAACCAATTCGTCGCAGATGGTTTTAAGATATCACCGGAGTCTATTGCGGTATATGAAAGTGAAGATGGTATCATTTCGTATATCGTACTAGAAAAGTATTTCTCATTGCATCCACAGTTTGGCTTTGAATATAAAGATGGTCCAGCCAAATCAAAACTCTATCCTGATCAATTCATCGCGAAAGATGAAGTCTTTGCCGATACCCCTTGTAAAGGACCTAATGGTGAATATAACTATGGTATAGAACTCAACATGGCTTTTATGTCTCACCCATCTGTCTCTGAAGATGGTATTGGTATCTCTAGGGATGTATTACCTAAACTCAGATTCAAGATGTACGAAAAACGTACGATTGAGTGGGGTAGAGATCTGATACCTTTAAACTTGTATGGTGATGATAATAAATACAAGATCTTCCCAGACATAGGGGATTATGTTCATCCCAATCATGAACATAAAGGATTACTTATGGCTTTACGAGAGTATAATCCAGCACTAGCAGGACTTGATACTTCAAGAGAAGCTTTAAAGATCTTAGATCCTATCTTTGATGACTGTACCTATGCCAGAGGCGAAGGAGGTAGAGTCGTTGATGTGGTGGTGTATCATCAACCCTTAGTGAAAGGAGAGACGATCTGTGACGAGATGATGGAGCAACCTATCAAGTATCGGGATGCTCTTTTAAAATATCGTCAAGATATCTTAAACTTTTATTTCCAATTAAAAGCCAAGAGACCTAATCTCAAGATCTCTCCTAGTTTTCAAAGATACATCGTCGAATGCATGGCCATCACTAACCATCTAGCAAATGGCTTGAAACAAGGTCTACAACTGAATCATAAAAAGAAACCTTTAAATGAATGGCGAGCTGAGTTCGTAATTGAATATGAAGTCACGCCAAATATAGGTTCAAAACTAACAGACTCTGCAGGTGCGACATCAAGTAATTTCTACAGATAACATCTACCTAATGAATTTTATATTTATTAGGTATATCAATGTTTAAAGTAATAAATTTAAATCCGAATTATGAAATATCTTTAGAGAAAGAAATTCGTCGAGTAGATGGAGGTAAACTAGATCTAAAGATAAAAAATGAAAAAGTATTTTTACCTACGGATAATGGGGTAAAGCTATTTGATTTAGAATGGCTTGCCTTAATGTCTTTTTATAGGGTAGAATACAACCCATATGTCCTAAATAATCTAAATCTAATTTCCTTTAAAGATATAAACCCGGAAGAGAAGAAAAGTAATTTACGTAATGTTATTAATAATAAAATAATGGTTTTTAAAAAACCTATTTATTATAATAACGATTATAGAGTTGTTCCTTGTTATACTAATTTAGCTATCAATTCCAATGGTGATATTATCGATATTGTAAAAGGTAGTCTAGTTAGAGAACAACACGATAGAACATCGAAATATGTTCATATTAACTATCTATCTACTACGGTTCCTGTGCATAGATTGGTTGCTTTAGCCTGGTTGGATTTTGATCCTGATAGGTTATACGTGAACCATAAAAACGGAATCAAAGATGATAACCGGGTTGAAAACCTTGAATGGGTCACTCAACGAGAAAATGTCATACATGCAAGGGATACGGGATTGCAAGGGCAATGTATAAAATGCCGGATAAGGAACTTCTATACCAAAGAAGTAACAGAATATCCGAGTATTACTGCCGCTGCCGAAGCCATGAGTATTACGGCAGTGCGAATTGGGGTAGATTATTTTACCGACAGAATGCCAATGCATTTGTTCGAAGGAAAGTGGGAAGTTAGATTAGGGGACGACAATACTCCTTGGTTCTATGAGAATCGGGACGAAATCGTCAAGAATGGTAAGTATTGTGTTACTGTTATTGAGGATGATGGTACTGAAAGAGAATTCTGGGATTTGAGAGATTTACGCCAGTTTTACAAAATCTGGAATATAAATCAATCACATACCGATTTAACAAAAGCTCTTCAAGAACGTCATCCCACTTGGAAAATAACTGTAGAAGGACATGATAGGATATATCCTATACAGGTTCTTAACGTTAGTACGGGTGAGGTGACTGAATATCCATCCGCGATAGATGCTACCAGGAAATTAGGATTTAAAATAACGAATAGGACTCATATCCAAACGTTGTGTAAAAGAAACGAACACCGAATCTGGAGAGGGTATTGTTTTCGTTATAAACATAATTCGGATAAAGAATGGGAACCGAAGGGTGATCTACATAAACCAAGAACCATCATTGTTACTAATAGAGGTTCGGATTCTGAAGTAATAGAGTCTTATAGGTTTCCTACATTACGAGCTACGGCTCGGCACTTTAACATTGACCGATCCATTATCAAGGCCAGATTAAGATCTGGAAAGGATTATAATGGATGGAAGTTTTGTGAACTTACTCAAATGCCTGCTACTCATGGAAACATGGGTAGGTGCATCCCTCTAATTACTGGAAACTCTTACTGGTCTTGATTACCATCAGTAAGACAATCAGCAGCGAAGCTCTTCGGAGTGTGCTCAACGGCCATCGTTTTACAAACGAGTACTGCGTCAATGTCAATAATGGGCGTGGGAAATGGGGGACATGACCACCGGTAGGTGGCTCTCGTTCTAGGATATAGGACGGGACTGACCGCGTTTCTTCTCGACGATAGAGGAGAGATGGCGAAGATGAAGATATGGTCTCATCTCTACAGTGATGTAGAGCTGTCTCTGGTAGACAGGTTTTATAGTGACGATATAAAACAAAGATAAATGGGAAAAGGCGTAATCACACACATTTTCGAACCAGAAGAAATGCCCATAGCCAAAAATGGTTTAAGGGCCGATATTATCATGGATGCTGCAGCTACAGTGAATCGCATGAACTTCGGTAGGAAATATGAGCAATTCTTGAATTCTACCAAGTATGATTTAGAACTTGAATTAAAAGCAAGACTTGGTATCACACCACAAGACGATGCTTTTATTATCAAAGACAAAATCAATAATGCTAACAAAGATATTCTTAATCAAGTACTCGAGAGACTCAATCGTTATCATGACATCGTCTCTCCTAAACAAGGTAACTGGATGCGTTCTTTATCAGCAGAAAAGAAAATCAATTATCTTATCTCTTCTTTGACAGAATGTATTATTGACTATCGCCCACCCGATACGGATGTGGAACTCCTTGAGATGGTAGAACAACTTAATCAAGAGTTCCCTTCTACTTACGATACATTAACGTATAAAGATAGTCAAGGTAATATTCATACTACTAAAGAAAAAGTCAGGATCGGTAGTATCTACATGATCCTCTTAGAAAAGATTGGTTATGACTGGTCTAGTGTATCTACTGCGAAAACCCAACAAAATGGTATTATCTCTTATACTTCTACTAAGGATAAATACACTACACCCACTAAGCAACAACCTACTCGTGTCCTAGGTGAATCTGAAATACGAGTAGTAGCTGCGTATGCTGGTGGGGATTTTGCTATAGAGATGCATGATAGATCCAATAACTCTCTAGTGAGAAAAGAAATTGTCACCAATATCCTAGATGCCAAGATCCCAACCAGGATCAAGAACATCGTAGATAGAACACAATTTCCATTAGGATACTCTAAACCTTTACAGATGGTTAACCACTTGATCAACTGTGCTGGCTTTACTTTTAAATATAGTCCTTTCAATCCTGATAATCGTGTACCTCCTTTGGAGGATATCTTTATTCACGATAATGAAGGTATTGATATTCCCAGTAACAAGGATACTATCTGAATATGAAGATATTAGCAAGAAAACTGTTAGATATCCCTAAGAAAGAGATATTAAATCATATCACTGGAACTTTCACCATTGTCTTTGACAATGGTGAAATGATTGACACAACAGCTAAAGAAACTGCTATCTCTCGTTATTTCTGGGAGTATCATAAGCAGTATAATAAACTTAGATTATTGAAAGAGCATCATATATCCTTCCATCTCTTAAAGGGTAATGAAAAGAAAAGACTCAAGAACAAAACACATTTGGCTTTAATTGCTTCTATTACCAACGAGTGGTATGAACAGTACGGTAATACTTATACCAATCAAGATAAACTGGATATGTTAAGGATTGGCTATGAAGCCAGTAATCATTACTACAATGATTTCTCTGAGATGGCGACCGAGTACATGAACTCTGTTGACATTAATGATCTTTATAATCTGGTTAGAAATCCTAATATCCAGAGAATCAAAGAAGAAGGGGATTACTCTCAAGAAGGTATTAAGAAGATCCATGGTGATGTGATCAATGAAATCCTGACAGATCCTCAGTTATCAACGAATAACATTGCGAGACTACTCAGATCAGGACTCATTAAGGATTCACAGTTAGTCCAGTGTATAGGGCCCTTCGGGTATCCTAAGGATGTTGATAACCATATCTTCAGATATCCTATTATCAGAGGCTATATAGAAGGCTTTAGATCGTTCTATGATTCTTTAACAGAATCTCGTACAGCAGCTACAGCGTTGTATTTAGCCAAAGGTCATTTACGTAATGTGGAGTATTTCTCAAGAAAAGCACAACTAATCGGGATGAACCTGGATACGATACACAGAGGAGATTGTGGTAGTAATAACTACATCCCTTGGGAAATCACCAACAAGAATGATTTGTATATTGCTAGGGGTATTTATTATCTCGCTAAAGATAATACCCTTAAGTATATCAAAGGCAATGAAACTGAATTGGTTGGTACGATTATTCCTATAAGGACTATCGTAGGCTGTAACCATAAAGACCCTAATGGCTGTTGTGAAACCTGTTTTGGTTATATCTCCAGAAACGTTATTGCTGGTACCAATATAGGACAACAATCTGGTGTCACACTCGCATCTGACAATACACAAAACGTACTCTCGTTTAAACACGTCGTTTCCACAGGTGTATATTCCAAGATTGTTTTGTCTCAAGAACAAAGCAGATATTTTAGCTTGTCGCAAGATGGCTTAGGTTATATGGTCAGACAGGATATGGATTTACAAGGCTTTAAGCTAGTATTAAATCCTAAAGCAATGCTTAATATCACATCCATTTTAAACCTGAAAGATATCTCCAAGATCTCTATCTCTAGAGCAACAGATGTCTCTAATATCCGAGTTATCAGTCTGGTCAATGACGAGATGAGACAAGAAGAAGTATCTTTAGTCTATCAAGGTAGGAAAGCTTATTGTAGCCTAGATCTATTAAAATTCATGAAGAAACAGGAATTTAATATAGACTCTAGAGGTTGGTATGAAATAGATCTCTCTACCTGGGATAGGGAAAAGGTGCTATTTAAATGTCCGCCAAAACAATTCTCTACAGTTGACTTCTCCAAAGGCATATCTGAACTGATTGAAGCCTCAGTGAAAGACTCTACGGTACGAGATGAAATGTCACCACCAGACTTCATTAAAGTCTTTGTTGACTATATTACCCAGAAAATGCAATTGCCCTTATCGGTATTGATCTCTATTGCTTATTCATCGATGATAGTATCTATGAAGAATAAAGATTATTCTCTACCTAAACCTTGGACAGATAAAGGTATGGGCATCATGAAAACAACAATGGCTGGTAGATCATTGGGTGCTGCTATGGCTTATCAAGAGCAAAATAAACTCTTGGTCAATACAGAGTCCTTTACAGAAACCAATAGACCAGACCACATCTTCGACTATATGTTGCTTCCACAAGAAGTCATTAAAAACAAGATTCATTATTAGATCATATATCCCACACTCTCTGTATCCGTACGAGAGTGTGGTATTATAGGATTTATGTTCTCTTTTTTATAGGATATATCTATGTCTAGTATGAAAATAGATGTCTATTCGCATCATTTTACTGTATACACTGGAGAGACTTATTTCTTCTCTCCAACAAATCAGCTCATGAATGAGTTTCTAAAAAGAAATGTACAATGGGACTATAAGAAACAAGGCTGGGGTCCTGACGCTAAAGTCACCAGAGAAATCAAAGCTAAGTTCTTTGTCACTGATAAAGATAATAAAGAATATAGAATCCATATTAACCAATTACAAAGCTTTTTAGAACATCTTAATAGTCATGGTTATCATGACTATACTTTATTATACCATAATCCAGAACAACTCAATTTTCAAGAAGTAATTACTTCACTGAAATCTCATTTTACCTTAAGACCTCTACAAGTAGAAGCTGTAAACTACTGTACTTCTCCTAATCCTATTCTTAATACGGTTCCTCCTTGGCCTTATCCTGCCAAGTTAGTAGAACTCCAAACAGGGGAAGGCAAGTCTATTGTCTCTATGGAAACCGCTTCTCGTATGAAGTCCAGATTTGTGATGATCATCAGAGCACAGTACTTACAGAAATGGTATAATGATATACTAGAGGCTATGGATATCTCTCCTGAAGAGATCTACATGGTTCAAGGTGGAGATGCTATAAGAGATGTATTGCAACTAGGTATCAATAATAAGCTTGATAATTACAAAGCTATTGTTATCTCAAATAAGACTTTTCAAATCTATTTAAAACAATTTGAAGAGTATGGCAATGAGATAGATTACCCTATTATGCCTTATGATTTCTGTACTACATTAGGCGCTAAGGTATTACTAGTCGATGAAGGTCACCAAGACTTTCATCTCAATTATAAAATACACCTATATACGCATACACAGCTCTCTGTGACGACAACGGCAACATTGGTACCTGATGATCCTTTTTTAAAGAAAATGGCTAGAATCGTCTATCCAGAGTCATTACGCTTTAAACCTGAAGATCAAGAAGGATTTATCCAGTATAGAGCTTTCTTTTATCGTTTCTGGAATCCTAAATTTATTAAGACCAAGAACTTTAAAGGATATTCCCATGTGGAGTTTGAGAAGTCTATATTAAAACATGCTCCTACTAAAAGGCATTACTTTGCAATGCTTGCTTCTATTATCGAGAATGAATATATCAGCTATATAGAAGAAAATAAAGTAGATAAAAGTCAATTCAAAGTTATTGTCTTTTGTTCTTTGATCAAGATGTGTACTGAACTAACAGAGTTCTTACAAGAGAGATTTAGAGCTTTGGATATTAGAAGATATGTGGGAGAAGATCCGTATGAAAACCTGATAGAACCCGATATCCGGGTCACTACACCAGGATCTGCTGGTACAGCCGTAGACATACCAGGATTGTACTTAGGTATCAATACAGTCGCTATGGGTAGTTCACAACAGTCTAAACAGACCATAGGAAGACTCAGAAGAAGAAAAGATGGTATACAACCCGTGTACTATGAAACGTATTCTTTAGATATTCCCGTACATGAATATTTTCATAGCAAGAAAAGAAGCCAGTTTAATGATAAAGTGGCTTTCTTTAATTCTTTTAATTACGATAAAAACATTTAAAGATAATCTATATCACTATCCAGGTATCCTTATATAAGGATATCTGGATAGATGACGATATTTATAAATATTGCAGACTTCTTCGAAGCCTCCGAGTTTTTGTTCTACAAAAACTTGAATCTAGATTTTTTCAATCCTATATTATATATGTGGAGTTATCACAATGATAACTTCATTTAAGGACATATGACGTGTTGTCATGTGTATATTTAACATTTCTATATAGGAGTTTATTATGAACATTAAAGAAATCTTGACCACAGCTGCAATCATCGGTGCTTCACTCACAGTGGGTGTAGCCATTGGTATGCACTTGGAAGACGGAGAAGAACAACAAGGCACTGAAGCAGAGTAAGTGCCAAAGGGGTAGTCGTAAGGCTACCCCTATATTTTTTTTTTCTTTCATTCATCTATCTAAAGATAGACTCATTCAAGAGAGTATCGTGTATACGATACGATCTTCCTTTAAGAGAGTTTTTTGATCAAAAATCCCTACACCCCTTTTGACAGGAGTGTAGGTAATATGGAGCAACACCAATTGATATTGTTATACGAGTAAGGTTTTCACACTAAGGTAGTTTAAAACCATTCACCTTAATTTCTCTAGCTATCTTCTTAGCATCTTCAAGATAATCCACTACCCACTTTTCTAGATTCTTGACTCTATTTTTCAGATCTTCATTTTCTTTAATTAGAGCTTTATTCAGATGGATGAGATTATCCGATTTATGAATCTTACTCTTTCTAGCAGCTTCTATTCTATCATGACTACCTTGCGAGATGATTTCATAGTTACTCATCGTAAGCTGTCGTGATCTACTATCTACTCCTATCTCATTTAAAATCACATCTTTTATTTTTTTCTCTAGTATGGTAAGATCATAAGACACAGGTAATGCTCCTAGATCAAAAGCGAGCCCCATAACCGAATACAATATACCAGAACCATTAGGGAAAGAAGCTAAATAAGTACTAGGGAAATGTTTTAAATCCCCATTACTCGCTTTTACTGTGATAATACAAGCATTGACTTTATTATCATTAGTAAAGTCTGTTTCATCTAGTCCAATAGGAACATAGTACTCTTGATAACAATCTATCCCTACAGCTTCTATTTCTTCTATCTTTCTTATGGCTATACAGGTATACCACATTTCCTCAGATAGATACTGTAACAGCTTTCCCTTTAATTTAAATACACCACTGGAATATATCTGTGGTAAAATCTCTATCGCCATAACACTTTATTCTCCGATATTAATCATCGTCTACTTTATAGAAGTTATACTTCACAGCTACCAGATAGTTTATTTTGTTAAAGGATTTAACCAGATAGAGTTTACCTTCTCGTATGAGTCTAGTCATTCTAGGTGGTGTGGTACTATATTCATCAAACTTCTCAGCTTCAATGATCATTTCTGTTAGACCTTCACTCCAGAGACGAGTTTTACTATTCATCCGGTTAAAGTCCTGAGTCATGGTGTTTTCTGCAATATAGTCAGGATACTCATCAGTGATAAAGAGTTTATTATCTCTATTCTCAGGGTGAGAAATAACTAGTGTCTGTAAAGAACGATATTGGTGTGCCATCACAGTGGCATATTTTTCAATATGTTCATTGGTATAGCCATATTTCGTATGAGCATAATCTCTAATGGTTTTAATGATATCATTATACTTCACAACAGGAGAATAGATACCTTCAATGATGTTTCTATTAGGAATAGCATAGTTATCCCAACGAGGAATAATGATAAATTCTGTTCTTTTAAAGATATCCGGAAAGATCTTTTTCCAGTCTTCTTCATCATGAGTAGAATGTTCCAAGATATGGTCAATGATCTTATCTTTAATAGCATCGATGTTATTACCTTGTTCACCATAGATCAGGATATCCCATCTTGTTGGCAATCGGTATTTAGGATCATTTCTATCATGCCAGTCATAGACCAAAGAGAGATAGATGGTTTCTGGTTTATAATCCCTAGCGATCTGTGCTCTAGCAGACATAGAGACAGGATCATTTTGTGTTTTGACATACTCCTCTACTTCTCTTCTTGGTTTAAAAAAGTTATCCACTACTTCAATAGGAGGTATTACGGTGATTTCATATTCATCAAAAGTAGATCTAAAGACACTGTCACTAAACCAGATACGGATTAAGGATTTATGACCATTTCTTTTCCACTGTATCCAGCCAGGGATGGTGTATTGTCCATCAGTGACTATTTTACCTACTTTAAAGCTATTCGCTATAGATTGATGTTTGGTAATTAAATATTTGTTGATTTGGTCTGTCCATTGCTTATTGCCTTTTAGACATTCCTTATAGACATCGTTGATAATAGTAAAGATATGTTCCTGCCAGTCTTGATTGACTTCAGTATAGACACCATCTTCACTACTACGAAAAGTATGTAAAACAATCTCGTCTTCATCATCAAGGGAATATACCCCTCTATCCTTAGCATAGGTAATGCTATATGCGGATAGTTCACCAATCGGATGAACTTGATCTTTTACGTTACTAGAGAATCTGACATGGTTAGCAAAACCTTTTACCATGAACATATATTAAGCTCCTTACTATAGAGATAGTAAACAAAAATCCTATATGATTTTAGAGAGGCACTTATGAAAAAACTTAAGGACATCTTTTGGTTTATCATCGAGACAAAAACAGGTAGACATTATTCCAGAAAGACAAAGAGACAATGGAGTTGGTTGACGATTTCTTTTTTCTTAACCACAGTAATCTTGTTTTATAGCTACAAAACCGTATTAAATAAAAACAGAGTCTTTCAAATTACCAATAAAGAACTGGTTAATCGCATTGCTATTGTCAGAGAAAACAATAAAGCACTAAGAGAGAACAACCTGCATTTGGCTTATATTAATAAAAGACTAGTCGATATCAACTACGATATTGTTTCTTCTGAATTAGGTATCTTGATTGATATTCGAGATGGTGGGCTAGATGAAGAGACAATAGCCGCTTATGCTGATAGATTCACTAAGCTAGATAAACAAAGCGAAGAAGAAGAGAAAAAGATGGAATTTCTTGTGACTAAAGAAGAAAACATCGATGTAGACCATCCTATCCCTAAACTAGACGAAGAAAGTAAAATCATCGTCAATGCTCCTAAAGACGATAATGGAGAACTGATCCCTATTGACAGGGATACACCCATTCCTCCACAGGAAGATCAACCTGATGTGAAGGGCATTGTTGAAGACTTCAATAAGAAGGCTCCTCCCAAAACTCAATTTGAGAGATCTTTACAAGGTCATAAAAAGACCAGTATGACTAAAGAACAGTATAATGACCTTCTTATCGGTGGTCGAAAAGAAACAGAGGTAAAATATGTCAGAGTCGTCAACAGTAGAGAATGGAAACCCATTGATCAGTGGTATGGTGCTTTACAGTGATGGTGGTTCCTATCAAGGTAATCCGGCTCCTTGTGGTGGTGGTGTACACGGGTACATCTACGATACTATCCCTAATAAGAAAGGCATAGGTCTTGCTAAAACAGCTATTACTCAGGGTGGTTATATTACTAATGATAATATCGAAAAGAATAAACTAACCCTATTAACAGAATACGATATCACAGAAGAAGACTTACATGAGTCTATTAAAGACTTTAGTCAGTATGATAAACATCATAAGAAACCTGTTCTTTATAATGTAACCATTAAAGAATATTGTAATTTCTTAAAGCCTAATAACGGTATTGGTACCAATAACCAAGCTGAATTATTAGGTATGATTACTGCTTTAAAATTCTTTCTAAAATCCAGTATTAAATATGCTTTAATCTATACAGATTCTCAGTATGTCTTAAATAACATCACGAAGAAAGAAGAAATCATAGAAAAGAACTATATTACTAGTACTAATAAAGAAATCTCTAATAAAGATCTAGTCATAGAAGTCTTTGCTTTACTAGATCAGATTAAAGCCAATAATCAGTATGTTTATTTTCGTTGGATAGCAGGACATAGTGGATTCATTGGTAATGAAATGTCTGATAAGATGGCTACCATGGCAGCAGCCGCGAGTAATCATCTTAAATTAGGTTATAGAGAGAATAATGATACCGTTGATCTCTCTACGACTGATACCCCTTTTAAGAATGATAAAACCCACCATCCATTACTTGCCATGGATCGATTCTATTTCAATCCAGCTCATGATAGATCCCAAGGGAAATACTATCTCTCTAATCTTGGCGATAAAGAAGAAGATACCCATATTGGAAAAGAAGTTGCTGACGCCGCTTTGGCTATTGTTTCTTTACAAGAAAACGATAGTATCTTAGAGTATATTAAAGATACCCAGCAAAAATGGCTAAGTACCATGATGTATAATTTAGATGTTTTGGTAGCTGGGTTTTTAAGTAATATCACCACTTCTACTTTCTATAATGAACTCATTCGCTATAAGGATTATTTCATCAAGTCCAGTGATAGAAAAAGACCAGATTTATTCTTGTTAGACAGTAAGAATAAACCACTGACTTTGGTATTAGATCCTCCTTTCTTATCTATGCGTACTTTGAATCAGTTTCAGATACTAGAACAAAGAGCAAACGCTATTTTAGATAAGTCTTATAAAGGAGAGATTATTGATATCACTGGTTATTTCTTTCATACTGAGAAGAAATATACTTTAAAATCTGAAATCGATGGAAAAATAAAGTATATCGATATTCCTATTGATTATAAAGATAAACAAATTGAAGTCCGACTAACTTTTAATATCGATATTGTCAATAGAAATACATTGAAAAGACTGGAATCTTTCCATCCCACTATCTCTCTTTTAGTCTGGTCTAAAGATGATGTAGTGATTGAATATGCTACTATGATTCGGCTAAACACTGGAGAATGGTGTATACAAATGGCGTCTTATGCAAACAATAAGATATTATTAAAATAAATTTTGTCTCTTTTATAGAGGAAGGACATACCTGTCATGTTGAAGAAGTGGTTGTTAAAACTGCTTTTTAAAGGCAGTAATCGTTTAGTGGTGGTGGGTTCTTTGTTACCTATATTTACAAAAAACCAGGTAGATGAAGATACATTAAAGAAAGTCAACACTGCTTTAGGTCTAGCTAAAGATATCAGAGCCCTGAAACTCCCTGTAGAGATGAGCAAAGATATCTGGGATGAGGAAGTCATCGCACTCATCCAAAAACTCTCAAGTGAAGAGCATACTCACGAGTCTTTAGTAGAACTCATTTATAAACATACCCCAGAATGGCTAAGGTATGATTATACTAACTTCTCTAAAGATGCCATGGTTATTGACTCTCTCGTCAAACCGGTACAGTGATCATACCTCCTCCTACTCTCCTATCAAAAGGAGAGTAGGAGGACTATGACGGATATACCGGGGTTTTCCATACTTTGACTCAAAATACAGATAGGTAAAACATGCGTTATGTCAATATCACCTTAGCAGGATTTAAACGATTAGGCTTTGGTCAAGTCAAGTATTTAAACCTGACTCCCGTCTCTTATTTACAGCTTATCTTGGGGATCAATGGTTTTGGTAAGAGTATGCTACTCAAGGAAATCTCTCCTTTACCTGGTAGTAAGAATGATTATTATAATAATGGCTATAAAGAAATAGAAATAGAACATAATAATAAACACTATCTCTTAAGAACGACTTATAAAGGCAGTGTCAAATGTTCTTTTATAGACAAAGAAAGTAATACGGAACTCAATCCTGGTGGTACACAATCTGTACAATCCGATTTAGTTAGGGATATCTTTGGTTATACCCAAGATATCCATTATCTCTTACACAGTAGAGAATCCTTTACCGAGATGTCTCCTAAAAGAAGAAGAGAATGGTTTATTGAAGTTTCTAATATGAACTATGATTACGCTATTCTCATTTGGAATAAGCTAAAAGATAGATATAGAGATATTCAAGGTTCTATTAAAGAGTTTAAGAAGAAACTCACACAAGAGTCTACAACCATTCTCTCTGAAGAAGAAAAGACAAAACTCATCACTGAAATAGCCTCTATTGAACAAGAAGTCAATCGTTATCAGACTTTATTATATTCTACTCAAGACCACATCTCTATAGAGGAAAACAAAGAAAAACTGGATCAATTAAAACAAAGCATAATGGATTCTAATACCAAACTCGTCAATAGACTCTTGTCTTTTTATAAACAAGTATTGTCTACTCATACGGGATCTTTATCTAAAGAGATTATCAGTACTCAAATAGAAGAAGCTATTAAAACCATTCAGGATAAGAATACCCATATCTCTTTACTATCTTCTACTATAGATAAATTAAAGCAAGAACTCTCTGTGATTCAATCTAATACTAAAGTGAGTCCAGAGACTCTACAACAAGAATTACTCAGTATAGAACAATTCTTACAAATCCCTTTAAAGTATTCTCATTCTTCCTTAGATATCTCGCGTATATCCTCTCTCATTAGCCATCTAAGCTATTTTCTTTCTAATAGACCCTCTGTATTAGACTTTATTGATGAAGCGTCTTATATCGCTTTACAGAAGGATTTAGAAGAGAGACAAAATCTTTTAGAAAAAGAGAGAAATGACTTACAACAATTAAGAATAGAAGCCCAATTACAACAAGAGAAAAAGAAACAACATACGTTAAACTGTCCTCAGTGTAACCATGCTTTTATTCCTGGATATGATCCAGTTAAATTAGAAAACATCATGCAACAAGGTAAGGTATTAAGAGAGTCTCTCGAAGAGAAGGATAAGTTACTTTCGAAAGATAAAGAAAAGTATCTGGTCTATAAAGAGAGTCTAGACTGGTTACAACAGTACAGAAAAATCAGAAATCAATATCAAGATTTAAGTGATCTCTTTTCTTTACTGGATAAAGAACAAATCAAATCTGGTAATCCAAACAGTATATTGCCTTTACAAGAGTACTATAAAGAAGAAGAGATATTACAAGAGAAACAAAGAAAGCTAAAAAGAAAAGAAGAGATATTACTCTTTCTAGAGCAATTAAAGAATGCTAGTCAAAAAGACGAGTCTTATTTTCAAAAAGAGATTGAAAAAGAAGAGACCTATCTTAAAACGCTCTATATGGAGCGTAGAGACGCTGAAAAGAAAAAGATGGACTATGAGTCTATCTTGAGGTTATATCAGGATACAGAGGCTGAGAGAAGCCTTCTCGTGAATAAATTAGTCTCTTTTGATAAACTAGAAGAGTCCTATGTCAAAAAACAAATCAATCTTGATATCACTAAAGTCATCAATCAACTCAAGATAGACCTAGGAGAGAAGATAAAACTCCAACAGTCTTTGGATAATAAACTCTCTGTCATTCAGTATGTGGAGAATGAAATAGACAGACTCTCGCAACAGGAATCTGTCTATAAAATCCTCATTCAAGAACTCTCTCCACAAAAGGGATTAATAGCGGAGGGATTATCGCAGTTTATTGATATTTTTATTTCCTATATGAATGCTTTAATTAAAGAGATATGGAGTTATCCTTTAGAGATAAAATCTCCCATTACGGCATTTGAAGAAGATAGTAATAACTCTCATGAGCGAGACTCTAGCAAAGAGTCGAGAGAAATGAAAGATGGTCTGACTTTTCGTTTTCCCATGACTGTAGGACTTAACAAAGAAGACATTGATGATGTAGCTTTAGGCAGTAGTGGGATAAAAGAAGTGATTAATCTCGCTTTTAAACTCACCGCAATGAAGTCTTTAAAGCTAGAACATTATCCTTTGTTCCTAGATGAATTCGGTGCGTCATTTGACCAACAACACAGAATCAATGCGACTAACGTTATCAAAAGACTAGCAGAAGAAAGAATCCATAGTCAGATCTTTATTGTTTCTCACTACGAGAGTAGTTATGGTTCTTTAACCGATTGTGATGTATCTTTGCTATCCGAAGGGATAGCTGTTCCTTTTAAACAAGTTAATCAACATTTAACCCTAGAAACCGGTAGCTTTACTGAGGAGTAAAACATGACTGTAGAATCTATTAATCCAGAAAACCCTGGTATGACTTTATCTCAACTATCAGACGACATCTCTAGTCGTCTGAGTGAGGATGGTAGACTCTTGGTGAATATCGCTAAGACTTTACTTGAATTACAAGAGAAACAAAGTAAGGTTATTGATGAAAATAATCAGATAAATAAGTTTAATAACATCAACATGGAGATGCTAACCAAAGAAGTCTCTAGACTACAAAAAGAAGTAGTAGATATCTCTAAAGAAAAAACAGCTATAGAAAATGAACTTACAGAAGCTAAGTTTGAAATAGAAAGACTTAAGATAGAGTTACAAACCAAATACACAGAAGAATGCGAGGATTGTCATATGAGTAGTGAATATAGAGATGGTGGAGCTGAACTAGATAGAATGGTAGATGCTGCTATGTCTTTGGTACAAGAGAAACAAGATAGTCAGTTGTTTACCTTGTCAGAAGCACAACACTACATTGAGCTCTTGTCTCACGGTGATCCTAAAGTAAGATTAGATACTTGTCGTAAACTAGGGATATACTCCTCTACACCTACTCCTGTTTTGCATGAAGAAGATTTAGTCTATCTAAAAAGTATCATGCCTAAAGAGGAAGATCAACATGAGTGAGTATCTAACGTTAAATGTCGTCACAAATAGAGCGACAATTGAACTAGACAAAAGAAACCATCAACTCAAAGATGATCTTTTTCTTTTGCTAGATAACCTCTCTTTTTCTGCTAATCACTATAAACAAGCCTTTAAAATAGAGAAAGAAGAAAAAGAATACGTGATCTATGAGTTTCTAAATAACTATCCAGGTATTGTTCTTTCTAGAGTTTCTCTATCCGTTTCAGAAGAAGAGAATAGTTTTATGGTTTATTTAAAATGTAAGGTAATCACGAATAAGAATAACCATAAAAACAACTATGCTTATTCTGCTTGTTATTTAGCCTATATGCATCTTTTAAACTATATCAATAGTCAGTATGCGACTGCTAAGATTACTATGGATGATAATTTCTTTGTGACTTTGTCAGGTAGTAAAGAGACTGAAGGTTATTTTGCTTTAGATGAACCAGGTGAAAAGGTAACCTATACTTATCTCTTACAAGAACAAAGAAAGAAAATAGAAGAACATATTAAAGAAGACTATTTCAATGAAAATGAAGTAGATAATCCTTTTGGCTATAATCAGTTTAAAGCTGAAGTAGATAAAGACTTTACGGAGAGTATGTCTTTCAAAGAAGGTGGTATGGTCAATGTGTTGTTTATTACTTCCCTGTATCCTGCTATTGACTATGAGGTCAAAGAAGATAATATCGAGATGATGCGTCTTACGACAAACTATCTAGATATCCCTGGATATATATTATATACTAGCAAGAACATTCCATTCATTGCAAAACTGGCTGAGAAATATGGTTTTATGGATCTAAAACAATACTTCTCTAACAAATGCTAAATAACATTGACATATAGGGTACTGTTTAATAGAATATGATCTATAGTTCCAATACAGGAAACAAGAGACATGAAAAAGATTATAAACATTATCCTAGGTTTATCTCTTGTCTTTTCCCCTATGGGTGTAATAGGTAAAAGCGAAAGAGGTAAGGACTATGTAGGGGTTAGATACACCATGATTCCTATGTCGGAGACAAAAGCTAGCACCATAGCTCCGAAAGGAACCATTTTTGGTGATATTAAGTTTCTCTTCACTGTGGAGTATTTTCGATTCTTTAACAGTACAAGAGACTATATCAAACTCACTAACCTTGATGATGAGCCTTTTGTCTTGTCCCATGCGGAGTATGTACTAAAAGGCAAGAGAATTCAATCTAAAAAAGTAAAAGATAAATCAGCAGGAGGTGAACGTGAAAAGACTCCCACCAAGACACAGGCTAAGTACTGTACACTTATTGTAGATGAATTCTTGTCTACAGGTATTAAAACAGATCGTGGTTATGTCGTAAATCCAAGAGAGTATTTGATCTTGAAGCCTTTCAAATGTACTTTGGCGATTGATTACTTATCTTTTACAGATAAAGATGGATTTCTATACTACTACGATTAACAGATCTTTTATATACATCCCTTATACCCCACTAACAGGGTATAAGGGATGTATGCTATTTAATAGGAGTGTGTAATGAATGACGATAAAAGAAGTATTATAAAAGAGGCATTGAAAGAGAGAATAGATACACCTATTTCTTATTGTACTTTAACAGAAAATATTGGTAACCATGTCAGTGAGGTATACGAAGAAGTAGAGCAAACTACGAGGATAGATTATAACGATATCTTATTAAAGAAATGGGCTTATAAATATCTATATAATACTTTTCATGACAAGATGAGAATACAATACGTTGTCTCTCGTTATGAATATGTCAATAACAGCGAGCTAGATGTTGCAACGGGTAATAAAAACGGCAGATCTTTAGCGATAGGTTATACTTTAGTTACCCCTATTGCGCCTGATGAGTTCTATGACAGAAACTCTATTAAAGATGTTTATTTGGATTTAGAAATGAGAAGAACATGATCACTTACTATAATCCCTCAAATCCCTATGTAAAGGCTAATGAATATCGTGCCCAGAAATGGCACTACATCTTTGATGAAATAAAGGATGATAAGATTTTTTATCCAGATGATCGTTTCATGCATTGCTTTTATTTAATCAGAGGAATCAGTACCGAAGAAATGATTGATGTACCTGTAATAAAAGAAGGTGTAGAACCCTGTGATTGGCTTAGATTAACCTATACCCATGATGTCAGTTTCAAGATAGGAGAAGATTTTCCTATCAAAGCTGCTTATGAATATCGTGTAAGACATGCGGATATGGATAGAATTAGTAATATACTTTCAGAAATAGAGAGGTAATGCTATGTATACTAAAGATACAGTTGATGATTATGAAGCCGGTCTCGGTAGAATGTTAGATGGTGAGATGCATAATAGACACTTTCATGACTTTAATGACCGTAAGGTGTGGTCTTTATGCTACGAGATGAATTTAGTAAAGTATAGACGTTACTCTAGAAAAAATGGTAAATGTTCCTTTGTTTATGAAAATGAGATTGCTGGCCACATAATGGCCAGATCAGAAGGGGATATGCCTATAGAACGTATAATTGATATAGACCTGCGTTACAGTGAAATCCTTATCCGTAAACAACATCGTCGTACCGGTATGATCTTTTAGAACCATGGTCCTTATACACCCTTTCCTCTATGGAAAGGGTGTATAAGGATATATGACTTTTCTCTCATTCGGATATCTATCGATATCCTCCCTCAAGAGAGTATCTCTTTTCTTTCACTCCTCTACTGTCGTAGATCCGTTCAAGAGGGGTGTCTTTTCTTTCACTCACTATGCTGAAGCATAGCTCACTCAAGAGGATTTTTTCTTTTTGATTACTATAGCGTCAAAAAACCCCTATACCCCATTAGGAGTATAGGGAAATATAGGAGGTAAAACACAAATATCCATGATCTATACAACAAACAGACCAACACGATATCAAGCGGCATGAACACCCGCATATAATTGTAAATCGTTTATGATTTAGAGTGTTCCTAATTAGCCTGTCTTCTTGGCGTGCTCCACAAAGTGCAGAGAACTCTGTGGAACATAAGAATTAGTTCGAACGTTTCGCATGTTCCACAAAGTTGACAGTAACGTCTTCTTCGATAAACAAAGTGTTGTTACTCTCTATTACTAATCTCTTCTTCAAACTACATCTCTTACTATCATCTAAGATAGTCATCGTGATAATGCGGTCATTGTTACCTAGACCATGCATCTCTACCCCGATAACATCATAGCCATACTCCTTGGTTAAAGCAGAGAGTATTTCATTCGTGGATAAGAGATTATTATCGAGTTGATCGTTGATGACTCTCACTGTTGATCTAGTGATTTCATCTCTGAGTTCTAGGTTGGCATATACCACAGGTCTTACAACAAGATTCACGGTTAATCTCTGCGCCGCATTGATTCTCGAAGTAATCCCTTCGTTGTACATGACTTCAACACTACCCAAAGTAGCTCTAGGATAGAAGAAGATCTTGGTTTGCTCTAGGACTTTTTCATTAATCGTGTTTAAACTATCGGTGATCCAATCAACGTAGATATCGATCATATCTCGTCTATACTCTTGAATGACTGGATGATCAGCAATATAGTATACCCACTCTACTAGCATGATATCCAGTTGTACTACAATCTTTCTACCATTTTCTAAGACAGGTAATCCAGCTACAAACTTGGTATCACCTTTCCTATGCTTGTATACTGGCTTATTGTTTTTATCATAGATGATATCCCCTTTTCTATGTTTGATTTTATATGTGGGTTTACCATTTACAAAGACAATATTGGTTCCTGTGATAGGATCAGTATCCAGGATATCTTGTTCATATATCGCAAATTCATCTGTCTGATACTTTTCATAAGCCTCACTACCAGTCATTGTACGACATCTCTTCCAGAGAGAGTCTAGATCATAACCCATAATGAGTTTCAATTTCTCATTGACAATAGCTTTAGTATCCGGAGGTAACATGAACCTACCGAGTTTATTATCAATAGGAGAATGACGCCATCCTCTGGCTAAAGCATTATCGGTCGCAAAGATAATATCAAACTCTTGTTCTAGGTTGGCTTTAACAATTCTATTATCCAGATTGAACATCTTGAAGTTAGTTAATTCAATATGGTTTTCTTTAGTAATGTTAAAGTTAGTCTCTAGAATAAATTCAAAGATTCTGTTTTCCCCTTCTCTTCCTACTAATCTACCATTGACATAGGCTCTTTCGATTTCCCCTGGTGGAATAAAGGCTAATTGTACATGAGCTTTATCATCGGGCAGATCAGCAAAAGACTTATCGGCTTTAGTCAGGATAGTGAGTTTATAGCCATTACTAATTCTTTCGATGTTGTAATTGGTTACGGTGACTTGTAAAAGGGCTGTGGTATCATTAGCATCTACGAATGATTTATTCTCTGCTCTAGGATGATCCAGATAATAAGCTCTCAGATCAAATACCTTTTCTTTCATGTCCAAGACATAATGGAAAGGAGATCTGTATAAGTTACGACTATTGATTAATTTGACTTTATCATCAACAGGCATATTAGTAATGGTTCTTACCTGAGATTTAGGAATAATCGATAAGATACCATTTCTACTTTCATATACCGCTTCTGGAGAGATCGTAATAGCTTTGTAGTTTTGATAACAATAACCTGTGGCTAATAACTGATCTAAAGTCGTATTCAAGGTTTCAATAGAAGCTGCAGCTGCTGTTACGAGTCTTGGATGTTCAGGTGCTGGCAAGGCACGAGCTGCTAAGTAAGCTCTGTTGGTTACCAAATCAATATTCTTAACAATTCTAAAACCTTCGTCTTCTAATTGATCTTCAATTTGAATATTAGAAGTCGGTATCTTTCTTATACCAATACTGTTTTCAATCACTCTTTCTCTTAAAGCTTTAAAAGATAAAGGACCTCTACCACCAGATACTAAGTCTTTACTATAGACAACTAAAGAAGGAATCCTTGACAAAGGAGCTGTATACTGGGATAAATCCCGTCTACTATCAAAAGCTCGCCAAGTAGTCGTGAATTCATTAAAGCCATAGCTGTCTAGATTGACATTGATATTACCTTTGGTTTCATAGACATCGATTCTGATTTTAGCATCTAAATAACCTAGATCAGAATAGACTTGTGGAATCGTGACCTGTAATTGATTATTAAGTACTTTGAGTACAGCAGTAGGTTTAGCCACGTCATAGACGTCCGGACTATGAGTGGTCTGCATCTCTACCCATTCACTTTGGTTATTTTGATAATAGACTCTAGCGTAGTAGTAATAATCATCTACGGTAAGTTTGACATTAAAAGCTTGTGCTCTAGTAGTAGCATATTCGTAACTATTGATTTTAAATTGATAAATATCTAGTTCAAATTGCAGCCAGGATACTTCTTGCGCATGAGGAATATCTTCTCTATTCTTGGCGACTTCAAAATCAACGATATTGGTTTTCAGTACTTGGATAGGAGATTTAATCTGACTATCAATAAGCACTTGTAAACCACCATGTGGGAGTTCTCTGATTTCAATAGGATATTCTAAAGTAAATGTCGTATTGGCTACTTCGATAAAGCTGTTTCTAGGAATAATAACTTTCTTACAATCCAGATTAGGGTCATAGACCATACGAGTAGAGACTTCGTCTACTCGCATTAAGAACTTAAATCTACCCATAGTCGGATAAGCAAATCTATCCAGATAATCAATATCACACATATGGGCATAGAGATCTTCTACTGTCATTGCAGCAGCAGGATACTGTTTCCTATTTAAATCATAATCGTAACTACAAAATCCAGCAATACCAACAGCCGCTGATTCTAAATCAAAAGTAAAAGGGTTAGTAGCATTGACTTGTAATGCTTTGCCATCCATGACAGCATCTAAATGTTTAAATACTGCACTCTGTATCAAGAAAGGATTAAAAGGATATTTTTTAATATCTTTTAAAATATCACTAACGTATTTGTAATCGGCCATAAAGGGAATCCTCTTGGAAATAATCACTGAATTAAATGAATTAGACTATATATACTAAGGAGAAAGAAATGCCACTCGTGCGAGAAGCCATAACAGATGGTGAAATGAATTTCTTCAGACCTGTTATTTATTCCATTACCAAAGACTTAAATGAGAAAATGGGGTTTCCGAGTAATATCCCTATTTTCTATCCGGGAGAGTCTGGTGTAACCATGCAATTAAACTCTACAGTAAAAACGGAGGGATATCCTTCTACTTCGAGTAATGAGTATAATGGTTCTTTATTTGGTAGTAATGAACTTGTCATGATTGAAGTAGACGAGATGTTTGATGACTCATTACGAGACACACCTGTGATGCAGGATGAGTACATGCCTATTTTTAGAGATACACATTTAAACATAGCCATGCGTCCTATCTACATGCCTTGTATCATGAACATCTCTTACAAGTATAGATGTAAAGACAGAGGACAGGCAGAGATATGGCGTAATAAAATAAGATCTAAGATGACTTATTACGGAGATTTGAATCACCATAATCTCAAATATCATTATCTCATCCCTGAAGTTTTTATTCACATCTTAAAAGAGATTTGGATACTCCGAGAAAACATAGCTGGATATGGAGAGAGTTTTGAACATTATATCATTCCACGTTCTGCTATCCATAGCTCCGTTAGACTAACTAAACTCTCTAACTCTAATGGTAAAAATACTCGTTTAGGGATAGCTGAGAATCAGACTCGAGTATTTGGTTATTATGATTTTCAAGTAGCTCCTGATAAAGGCAGTAGAGAAAGTGAAAACTCTACCTGGACCGCTTCTTTTAACTATAAAGTCAGATACATGCGTCCTACTGAAGTCAGATTAGATTATCCTATCTTTGTCCATCAACAATTACTTCCTATACCTTTTATCCCTAAACCTGAAGATACCATGTATGAACAAGGCATAGGAGAAGAGAGACATTTTTCAAGATCAGGTATTGCTTTTGAAAACTGGACAGCACAGACACAAAGAAGACAAAGAGCTAATTGGCGAAATGAAGGCGTCAGAATCCCTGACTTTGATGAATGGTTACCAGGGAGTGATGATAAAATCCCGGGTACTAGAAGGATATTTGATATCCTGATTTCTTTAGCCACAGATGATAAACAACAATTACTAGATCTGAAAGAGATTCCACATATTGGTTTTGCTGATTATCTTCAGGCCTTTATGCAAGGAGAAGCTAAGTACATGAAATACAGGGGAGAATCCGTATTTCAGTGTTCTTTATACAATCAATGGTCTTTATTACATAATAAGTATTTTGAAGTCCACGATGATCTAACCATGCATTCTCTTGAGAAACTCTTTTTAAGAAATATGTATCATGTTAGATTATCTTTGTATGAAGACTGGGAACAGCTTAGTCATGGTGCTAGAGAAAGATTAAGAAAACATCCTAGAATTATTAAAGAACTCTTGGAACATCTTGGCTATGATTGGCAAAAAATCTGTGATCAGTTAAATAAACTCTATAATAAATACCACCATATCAATACCGAAAATAGATTAAGAGGTATGTCTGGTAGGATTTGGCGAAATGAGGAAGGTAAAATGGTGGAACCTCCTCCTGCCGGTGGCTATTTAGAAGAGTGGAAAAACTATAAAGAAGTACCTAGATATGTCATGGATAAATTAATCCAGATTGTCTCTGGTAAGTTCAGAAGAGATATTCGTATGTTTACTGTAGAGACTTCTTATGTAGAAGCTTACGACGATAAGGAGAGCTATCAAAATGGCATCTATTATTACTAATACTTATTTTCAAGATAAACGACAAGAGCAAGAGGCACATAGCCAAAATACCAATATCAATAATGATCCTACAGAAGAACCAAAAGCCGCTATTGTTATCGATAGAAGAGCAGGTCCTGAAAGAGAGATTATTACCCATCCGGATATCTATCCTGAACATTATAAAAGTACAGTAGTCGATAGTAGATACGAAAATCTTGCTAATCTCATTGTCCATGTGGAAGGGAGTAATTGGAAAGTCAATTACTTTAGACAAATCGTCACAGACCATGGGGTGACAGATGGACACCACATGTTTAGAGATGCGATCTATCAGGAGTATGAAAAGATCGTCGGGATGATCCTTAAAGTAGATACGGCTTTAAACTGGCAACAGAATAATGAATTAAAATCTGGTATCACAACAGGATCAGCGCATCTCTATCCTCCTTTTATCCCTAATGTAGGCGATATGTTCGTTGCTGATAGTGGCGATGGGGTGCCTAGTATCTTTCAAGTGACCGTCTCTGAAAAACTATCCATGTTTAAGCAGTCAGTGTATCGTATTGAATATACCTTAATTGACTATGCTAAAGGGATCAGAGTAGAGGATCTGGAAAGAAAAGTAGTAGATACCAAGTATTTCCGTATGGACTTTTTAGAACATGGACAAAATCCAGTTCTAATCAAGTCTGATATGAAACTAGCCCAGACGATATCGCACTATCTCCCTATCATCTCTGAAAACTATTTAAAGAAGTATTATAGTAATCGTTTTCGTTGTATGATTCTACCTAGGAATGATTTGTTTATTTATGATCATTTCTTAACCAAATGTATCTCGAGATGGTTTAGTGCCGATGATTATTACAAAATACAAGAGATGAAAATACTCTCTGTTGAGAATATTAAAGCTTTACAGATAGAAAGTGTCTTTGATGTCTTAGAAGATATCGATGCTTATGCTTTAGATCAAGTATTTACCAAAGTAGGGATGATTGATTCTAATGCTTTTGCTGTATCTGGGAGATTACCACAGACAGCTAGGATAGGATTAAATTATTTAATTTACCCCATTGATCATCCTTTCTCTGTCGATACCCATGACAAGATACAAATCAGATTTAGTTTAGCGCCTACCACTATTCTCAATTACGATTATGGTAGTTTTAATGGAACTTATAAAGAAAGACCATTATTGCCTGAGATAGATCTTAATAGTAGTTATATCTTCTCTAGGGATTTCTATAACAGAGATCATGCTTTATTATCTCAATTAGAATTACAAGTGGTCAGGTATATGGAAGATAACAACATTATAAAAGAAGTTATCTTTGAATTGATTTCCACTTGGAGTAAATGGAATACTTTACAACAGTTCTATTTGACTCCTGTCTTGATCATGCTTATGCGAGCTACTTTAAGACAAATCTAAATATCCATAAGGAGTGAAATATGGCATCTATTGTCAATAGCTTTACCCCAAAATACATCATTTTCCATAAGAGCTATTTAGTTAGAGTAAAGAATATCGATACCTTAGATAAAGAGTATATCCAACAACGTGGTCTCCCTTATACGGGAGATCACGTCTTAGATAGTACTTTTGCAAATGAAATCATAGATAAGTATGTTACTATAGCTCAGATGGCAGAATGGTTTAGCCAAGGTATTACCATTCGTATCAAGAATGAATCTGATATGGTCGAGATATATCAGGTCATTTATAAACATCTTCAATCCTTTCAACAAGCCCTGGATAGTAGTTACAACATCTCTAGTGTTCCAGTAGAAGATCTTAAGAAACTCTCTAATTTTGCGTCCACCATCTTTCCCCATATTGGTAACACGGACTTTATCAAAGAAGAAACGAAATTACCTGAGTTTTATAGTAGTTATTCAGCGATCGATATGTCTAAGATCTTTAGACCTATTCCAAAATCACAAGAAATCAAACAAGAACAAGAAAGAATCAATAACCACTATAACAATGTCCCTGTAGAGCTAGAGACAGCTCCACATGAAGACATACTAAAAGAAATCGAAGAAAAAACTTTATATAGGAGACAGGAATGGCGACCCCGTTAACCGGAACCCCTTTAGGAGATGAAGTCTCTAGGATCCTAGAGTCTACTGTCAGTTTACCTTTAAGACATATTACAGGTATTATCCACTTAATCGATGTCAATATTGACATTCAAGCTATTAAAGTCATGAACTTAGATATTGTCAGGGATTATGAAAATAACTATACTGACGAAGTAACCGTATCGGCTATGTTTCCGATAGGTACGTTTTATGATATTATTTATCCTAATAAAGAAAACATTGAATTCTCTATCAAGACAAATCCTGTTGATAAAGACAAGAATGACAATGTCAAAACACAAAGCACAGTAGAAACAAGATACATTGCTAAATTTATCTCTAGTCAAGATGGTCGTGTACAGCCTTCTTCTATGGGAGTACAAAGCACAGATTCTTTGGATATCACTTCTTTTATTACAGTAGATATCCAGTTAATCGACAAAGCTATGTTTCTCATGCGTAGTATGGAAACTGGTACGATCTGTAGACAGGCTACACCTAAAGAGTTTTTACAGACTTTCTTAACGATGCAACTCTCTAACTTTCAAATAGGGAGTGATGAAAAAATTATTGGGATTGATCTAGTAGATCCTGATAACACTGGTCAACAAGAACAGATTATCATTCCACATGGTACGCCTTTAATCTCTGTACCTGACTATACACAAAAGAAAATTTGTGGTATCTATAATAAAGGACTCTGTTCCTATATACAACATAAAGTCTGGTATATCTACCCAAGACACGATATCGACAGAAATCCTAAAGGGAATAGACTTATTACAATCATTGTTGTTCCTCCTAGTTTATTACCTTCTATTGACCACTCCTTTAGAAAAGATGGAGAACATTACAAGATCCTCTGTACAGGTAGACTCAGTATGGATAATAATGCCAATATCCAACAGTTAAAAGATGGTACAGGAGTAAGGTATACTTCTTCTGTTACTCCTTTAACAGAACAGTATCCTTCTAGAAGTGGTAATAAAGCTATCTTAAGTAAAAGCATGATTAATACAGAGGAATTAGGGAATAAGCTAAAAGGCAAAGAACAGGTAGGACTATACAGAAGTAACTATTTTACCCAAAATGCCTTTAATGAAGCTTCTTCTGTCTCTGGATTAAATAGTGGTCAACTGCAGTGCTTATGGGAAAATAGTTATCCAGCGATTATTGAACCTGGGACAATAGCCCATGTGTTGTATCTGGATGAAAAAGGTGAAACAACAGATCTTAAAGGTACTATCTTGAAAGTCCATCATTCGAGTTATCTTCCTAAAAAAGGATTAACCCAGAATACCTGGACAACCAATACAGCTATTTTTCTCTGGGTGAAAAATAATCTGGATGGTAATGAAGTCAAACAAGTCAAAGGTGGAGCTGAAGGCTGGATGAGTGGTAGTGGTAGTGCTGGTGGTGGCGTAGGTGGGAGTAGCAATACTTCTTTAAGTAGTTTGTTTGGTGGTAATTATTAAAGGATTTTAGTTATGAATGATAGACAGTTTAAGAAAGTGATTTTAGGTGTAGTCTTTTCTGCAATATTCTTTTTAGTCTTTATGGTGGGTATTGTCTTAATTGTCTATAGAGACAATATTATCCATGGTAATAAAGAAATTACGAGAAACAGTACTTCTGGATATAATCAATATCCTTCTACCCCGTATGGTGCAAACCAGTACAACCCCAATAATCCTAATAATCCCAACCCCAATGCTGGTTCAGAAGTACCAATAGGGGATAATGAACCCCCTCCCACTGATCCAGAAGCGAGACAACTATGATGATAGTATTTGCCACACAAAGTGTGCCTAGAACAGCTATCAGCAGGAGGGTATACTTATGCTGATAGTGTTCGAGGGTCTAGATAATACTGGTAAAACCACGGCTATTAACAACGTCAGACAGGCTTTATCCGATAAAGGTATACCTACAGTTACTATACCTCTTCCTAAAGCTAGTCCTTATCAACAAGAAATCAAAGCTATCTTTTCACATGGTCCAAATGCATTATCGATTTCTTTAATGTTGCTACTCAATTATCAAACAGTCTTAAAAGTTATTAATGAAAACCAGGATAATGACGTTGTTTATTTGGTAGACAGATTCTATCATTCTACTTTTGTTTATCAAGGCGCTTCTTTATCGGATCATCAGTACAACGACAGCATTGATAAACATTTGTCTTTGTTTTCGGAGTTTCAAGAAAAAGCTATTCTCTATGATGCTTTATTCTATTTTTATTGTGATACGGAAACTACTAAAGAAAGATGTATTAGTAAAGTAGGAGAAGAAGAATATAATAAACACTTCGATAAAGAGACTCTCGTTAAAAGAGATTTCTATAAGAATCGATATAGACATATTGTCAATCACTATAGTCAGTATCTAAAACATGATTTAGGTAGAAAGACGTATAATGTCAATACGTCTTTAAGTACTGGATTAGGTGAAATAGAAGTCACTAATCGTATTGTTGATAAGATCCTTCATCTCAAGGAGCATACATGATCATAGAGAAAGATGATTATACTTTTGCTACTTTATCAGGTGTCAATAATGAAGTCATTATAGCTATATTTGATAAATCAGGTAAAAGAGTTATTGATATTGCCGATATCTTGTTAGAGACCGAGGTTAATATTGATCTACCAGAAGAAATGATGGAAAAAGCAGGTATGGAAAAAGATGATAAATCCAGTCTTGTCTTTACTGTCAAGTCTTTATATGGTAAAGCAGAAAAGATATTCGAAGAGACTAAAGCCTTAGTCACTATCCTTTTAGAGTCAAAAAGACTCAGAGAACAAGAGGTAAAGAAACATGCAAATCTATAAAGATATCATAAAAGACATCATGGAGAATGGGACACTAGTAGAAAACAGAACTGGTGTCAAGACTATCTCCTGTTTTGGTAGACAATACAGATATAATCTAAAAGAAGGTTTTCCTATATTGACTACGAGATATCAGCCTTTTAAGAAAATAGCAGGAGAGTTACTTTGGTTTATTCAAGGCGATAAGAACTGTGATTACTTAGATGAACAAGATATCAAGATCTGGAAACAATGGACACATCCTGAGAGTAATTCCATTGGCCCTGCTTATGGTTATAAATGGAGACATTGGCATTCTTCTCGAGAACCTGGGACAGAGATAGATCAATTACAACTTGTTATTGACAATATTAGAAACAATCCTTTCTCAAGAAGACATGTGATTACTGTTTGGGATCCAGCTTATTTGCCAGATGAATCCATCTCTCCTATTGACAATGTGGCTTTAGGTAACATGGCTTTAGCCGAATGTCATATTCTCTTAAACTTCTCAGTACGTAAACTCCCTTTAACAGAATCTCTTCTGCATACGTATAACATAGAAGTACTAGAACAGATCTGTAAAGATTTGGTCAGTGAAGGTAAGATTGTCGTAGAAAAATACATGAAAGAAGGACATATTAATACTGAAGATGCTTGTTGTGTAGATAGCTGTGCTAAGTTAGTTAGAGACTATATTAGAGATAATCCAGACGAGGATTTTTCCCAGTATGATATCAAAAGAAATGCTTTGTCTTTGAATCTATATCAGAGATCTTGGGATGTAGGAGCAGCCGGTGGGTGGAATGTCTCCCAATATTCACTACTCCTTTGTTTAGTAGCTCATGTGACAGGACTCATTCCTTATGAATTTGTCCACTCTATCGGTGATATCCATATCTATAAAGATCAAATTCCTGGTCTGGTGGAACAGATTCAAAGAGTGGGATATCCTTTACCTACACTCTTATTGAATACTGATATCAAAGAGATAGATGATTTTACGATTAATGATATCGATCTTAAAGATTATCGATATCACTCCAAGATTGTTATTCCTGTCGCTACGTAATGTAGACGTATTCTAATTTGATTATATATTTCTCTCGCTCATTTCGAGAGGATATATCCATGTTTTGTGAAATATATATTATATTAATAAACAACCTATCTACTTACTCTTTTTGGAGTAAGTAGATAGGATTGTCTTATGTTTATATAGGAGTACTAACTATGTCCATTGAAAGATATCCAAGATATCCTTTTCGTAAAGATGTCTTATTAGTCGATCATATTTCCTATTGTTTAAACAAGCAAAAGGAAAGTGAATATTTTTATTATGTCAAAGAAAACATACCACAGACTTCAGGAGAGTTTAGAAAACCTCATCTGACAGTAGCTTATTCTTATACGGCTATAGAAGATTTTCCTAAGTTGGATTATGAATCTAGTTTAGAACTCTCTTTATTAGACTCTAAATACCCTTCCATTGTCTCTGTGAGACCAGATAAATATGGTATCTATATTGATCCATTCCAAATAAAACATCTCGTCTTATACGTCCATTCAGAGGCCTTATACGCTAAATTTAATTACTATCTTAGTAAAGGAGCTACTTGGCTACATGATACTTATAATCCTTTCCTCATTATTGAATCTCATACTGACCATAATGACTCGACAATATTGACATTACCTACCTTTGCTTTTCCTTTAGATTTTGATATCATTCGTTATAGTAGATTTGGGGAGTTACCTAACTGGACACCTCCTGTAGATACTACACCGGACATTTTATCTTTAGATGATGATATTCCTATTTAAAAGAGTAGCTATATGACCAGTATTTTAAACTATGCCCAACTAGAACAAGCTATATTTAAAAGACATCGAGAGATCTATGACTATACCTATCAACTAGAGGACATTGAAAACTGTCGTAGATCTCTTAAGTATTCCGGTAGAGATCAATACAAAAGAATAAAAAAGATTATCAGTCAATGTCTAGACAAAAAGATCATTGACTATATTGAACCGATGTCAGCTCAAGATGCTCATGGTGATATAGATCGATATATCAATCAGGATAATCCTCCTAAGACCTTTTATCAATACTACACTGACACCATAGAGAAAGATGATCTTTTCTTGATTAGAGCGAGTTATGATGTTGAGAATATGGATGTCACCACTTATCTGGATCTTCTTGCTTCTCGTAAGGAGATCACGGATAATCTGGTTACTATCTTTGAAAAAGGAGATATTTTAGATCCTTTTTCTTTTTTGCAAGAAAAAGAGAGTATTTCCAGTACGCCTGTAGTACAAGGATTTACTTTACATCCTATTTCTAAACTTTTAGCACTGTCTAATGTGGATGTCTCTAGACTCTTTGATATTCTCTACTATGAAAATAATCTTTTCATGGGTAAAGTCTTTACTTATAATACTTTATCTTTAGATATTAGAATCCTGGAAGAGAGATTTAAGTTCATTAGAAGACTCTCTAGTCAGTTTGAGAATAATGCTATTGACTTTGAGGTATTCTACTCTGACAGTATTGTCATCTTAGGAAAATACAAAGACTGTAACTATCTTCCTTTTGTCATTGAACTTAAGGGACAAGATAATGTTGTTAACTATACGATCAAGTCTATCAAAGATAAGAAATACGCTATTTTAGAAAAGCTTATTATAGACAGTCTGTAGTAAAATGATCCTTACAGACTATGAGCAGTAGTGCTCTAGTAAATACTCGAGTATTGACTAAGGGGATATATTACTACTTATATCCATCCAACTAAACTGATATAAAGGAAACAAAAACATGGCAGAAGCTATTTTTGTAACTGGTAAATATGGCTCCACGGATGTCTATAAAGCCGTTGAAGTCTCTAAAGACAACGAAGCCAATGTAAAGGCAGTATTGCCTACTGAACATGAGGTCAAATCTCTCGATACTGACCAAATGATCATCATCACCGCTACTCAGTCCAAGATTGTACCTTTTGGTCATTTCTTGCTGATGACTAGCCTCAAGTCTTTTGACATTGTCAGTCGTGATGAATATCTGTCTTCATATCAAGCTGTACAAACCAAAAACAGCGAAGCAGCTAAAGTCATTCATGCTCCGCGTAGTGGTGGTTCAGTACAACAAGCGGTAAACCAAGCAAAAAAGTAGAATCGGGTGCTCCTGCTGGCGCCCCTCAAGCTCAATCTCCGTCTCAACCACAAGCCTCGCAAGGTGGTGGTAAAGCCGGTAAAGCAGGTACTCCTCCGGGCCAATCAGGTCAACCCCAGTCTACCCCGCAAGGAGCTGGACAGCCTGCTGGTCAAGGAGCACAAGCTCCAGGCACACCTCCTGGTGCTCCGCAACAGTAATATTACATCATCTTTCCTCATCTCCACTATGTGTAATAGCATAGTGGAGATGTAGGAATATATGTCCGAATAAATAGATCGAAGGAAAAAGCGATGGCTAATGATTATACTTGGGTTAATCCAAGAAAAAGAGAATATGGTATTACCAATGGTGATGCAGAAAAAGAGCAACTAATAAGAATACTTCAACAACATCTAAAAGATCAAGGAATGCAAATTGATTTGTATGCGCATTACTTTGATCTCTCTAATATGCAAGCTATTCCTGATCAAGGATTAGAGCAATTTCCTGTTAATACCTCTATCGAAGTTGCTCTAAATGAAGCTGGTAAAGAGTATTATCAAGGACCTGTTGTTAGAAAATTCTATTATCATCGACAAAATCTTTCTAAGCATTTGCCTATTTATGTAGAGAATTATAGTCAATTATTCTCACCTAACGTCATGGGCAGTATTGAGAAGAAAGATATCTTAAGTGATCCGAAAAAGATATTGGTTTTACTGAAGCATTTCTTAAATATTCACGAGGATAGTATCGAATCCTTTACAGTAAAAGATAATGTCATTAAAGTAAAGTTTAAAGAAGATAGTTTGTTGTATCAACCTGATAGTGATTTCAATGTCTCTTTAATCGATATCCCAGGAGAACCTGTGATTGTTGATAAAAACAATACCTTAAGTAGTGAAAATGAAATCGTAGAGTATGGTGGATACAGAGTCAGAATGCTAGGAGATGAAGTTGTTCCTGGTAATATTGTCATCTGGGTGAAGACAGCTAAGATCAGAAAGAAAGACGGTAGTATCATTGAAGTAGAGAGCAAACCATTTGCTGGTGGTGGTGTGACTCTACAACAGGATAGCGAAGGGACTTATAACCTCACAGAACACATGGTCGTTGGACAAAATGGTGTTTTTATCCCTGGTTTTTTCTTTGTAGCCGAACAAATTAAACTAAGAATGGCTGGTGAGGATAAGTTCTTTTGGGATTATCTGCAAAATAAATATAACTTGGCAGATAAAAGAACGCCAGGAAAAGAAAGACTCTATAAAAAAGCAGAACTATTAGAGAAAAAGATTGTTTATGACAATGATCTAGACTCTTCTATTACAGGTAGTCATGTTTATCACATTGAGTATAAGATAAAAGTTACTCCTGAAAAAGGAAAAGCTGTCTATGAAAAGATAGCGCATAGTCCTAAATATAGCCTGCCTTTTAAACTGCAGGAAAGTGAATACGATCTCTTTAAAGAAGTCGTTGTAGGTGAACCTACTAATGATGGAGAGATTGATGTCTATGCTCCTTTCCCTATCTATCAGCAAAATGATAATCCTATTCAGAAGGACAATAGTCAGTATACCTATGTTAATCTTTATATCCAAAGAAGAGGAATAGAGTTTCCTAATTCCTGGATGGATACTAAAGATCTATATCTTTACCAGATCGTCTGTACGAGGATATTTGATCCTAGTAAGGTAGTTACTAACCTTAAAGACTATCTTGACAACAGAGAGCTGTTTAGAGGGAAAAACGGCGGTTATTTCTATAGGAGTAAATGGGAAAATGAGTATCGTAGTACCTGTTTACCCATAACCGATGATATTAAAGAAGATCACTATAATCATACCAAGATTAAGAATGATGAATTGATTAATGTTAACATCTATGTTTTAACAGTAGGTGTTGATGATGAAAATAACATTCGTATACATCATACTAAAATGGGTGGTTCTGGTAATCCTAGTTGGTATGTCTATGATTCCAAGACTTATCTTCTAGAAAAATATCTAGAGAATGGTAATCTGGTAAATGTTGATAGTAATGGTTTCTACTATTGTGATGTTATCAAGATCTATGATGCTATCACAAATGAAGTACACTTTAAATCAAGAAGATATATTCGTTGGTCTAATACTAAACGACATGAAGCTTATCGGTTAGAAGATGGCGATAGTGAGGAATATGATATTACTTTCATGACAGACCATAAACTCAGATATCCTATTCTTTTAAACCAAAAGCCGGGTAAGAATATCTTCTTAGAGAAGACTGTACCAGATGACTTTATTGATCATCCTGAGAAATATGGTAGATTAGTAGTAGATGTCTCTAGTAATGTGGATTATCTGGTTACTGATAAGAATATTGACTATATCTATCACAACAAGAAAGAATTTCCCTATAAAGGAGATATCAGTAAGCACGATAACTTTATCTCTGGTATGGATCCAGGATATATAGAAGGATTTGATTGATTTTTAGATAGCGTCATAAGTACCTATACACCTCCTCCTTTATGGAAGGGGTGTATAGGGATGTATGAACTGATGTGTGATCTTAACCACCAAGACCTTCTAAGTCTTCTTCAGAAGGACCTTCCATAGGAGGTCTAGCTTCTCTCATACGTTCTTCACGTTCTTCTTGCTGGCTCATCGGACGATTACCATAAGTAAAGGATCCATCTTCACGTTGGTTTTGAGCACGACCTGCCAAGATGTTCTCTACAGCTGTTCTGTCGTCAGTTTGAGATTCGGCATCTTTAAGGACTTCATCATACCACTTACCATCAGAATCAGAGCAGAAGATATAACGATATCTGACATAGTTAACCATGTCATCACCAAAGTCGAATTCGTTGTTTTCAGTCGCGACAGTAGGATGATTAAAGACAACGTCGTCAGACGTCTCGAAGTTATTACCACCTTTCTTGGAAGTGATATAGAAAGAACGCCAATCCGGATCGGAGGTAGTACCATCATCGTACAGGTAATATGGAGATTCTTTCGTAAACTCGGGTGTTTTACCATCTTCTCTGAATTTGGTAAAGTAGAGTTTTACCATAGTACCTGGAACCTGAGGATATCCAGAAGGACCATGCTGAGGATCAGGAGAAGTCAAACCCAATCCTTCTTGATACTTCTGTTGGCGATAGTCCTGAATCTTGACTCTTTGTCCATCTTTCTTGGCAGTCAAAGGAATCACGGCCAAGAACTGCCAACCTCTTTTCTTGACTTTATTAGCGTTCTTGTTAATAGAAGGAATACCATCTTCGATGTACTCACCACCATCACTAGGCTTGATATCAACAATACCAAAGTTACATCCTTCAGCATAAAGCAAACTATCCGGCAAGAAAGTGATTTCGTATCTATTATTACGCCAGAAGATATCCTGAATAGATCCAGCTAATACCGGATATTTTTCTTTCAGTTTAGCCAAGATGATCGGTTTGTTCTGGGGATTATTCTCTCTTTTCAAACCCAGTTTAAGAATATCATCTGTCGTGAAGAAAGCTTCAAAAGTAGGAACAAACTTAGGTAATACTTGTCTCAAGTTTTGTCTGTGATATTGGATCTTAGCAAATTTAGGACCTACAAAACCTTCTTTAATAATTTTTACAGAGATTTCTGTGTTAGGTTTAAGATCATTGTTGATCTCAGTTAAAGATTTCTTATAATAAGCTTCAGGTAGATGGAGATCTACTGGTTCACCAAACTCTAAATCAGAGTGCGTAAAATTGACATTGAGTCCTGGGAAATGTGTTTGGTAATACTCATTTACCAGATTGACGACATTTTCTTGTTCGTCTTGGGTAAGATTAATATTAGCAGGCATAAATATATCCTTTTAAATTCATGTATATACAGAAGATATCATAGATCCTCTACACCGGTCTATCCTTTTACAGATAGACCAGTGATAGTCTACGTATCAAATTATTCTTGTGCTTTTAGCGCGTCGTAGTCGATGATTCTGTAGGAATTATGTTCACCTTCTAGTCCACGGTATAGACGGTTTTCCATATTACCCATACTGTCGACATAGTGCGGTGTTACAAGAGGAATACCTGGAGTAGGTTTAAACAACGCGAATTCCTGGTCATCCGCAGAGTACTGTAGTCCGATACTGTGTTTTTCACCTTCTGCGGTATTGGTTATTTTGGCTTTCCATTCCCCATGGTTGTGGTCCCACTCAGTAAAGAACTCTGTGTTAACCAATCCCAACAATTCTTCATCACTAGGAGCATGGTCCAGTTTAAACATCGCGGATTCTGCCTTTACAACGTTTCTATAAATTATACTTAAAGAATCATCGCTATATTTAACATTACCAGCGATAGCCTGGTATACATGTTCGCTATTAAAGTCTTTTGAATCCCCATCTGTCCAATTCGTAGCTGTTTTAACTCGAATAAACAGAAGCACCGTGATTACGGATTTCTTAGTGTATTCTTGATAAAAATGAGATTCGTAATAAGGAACACCATTAGGAGCAGACCAAGTGATATCTTCACCGTTAACAATAGGTTCTATAGTAGGAACCGTAGCAGCATCCGCCCCTTGTAAATAGTCGATACTGGGGAAGTAATAAGGGATACTTTTAATAACGGAAACCATCATGTCGTACTGATAAATATCGGGTACACTCCCACTGTAGTCACTCTTAATGTAGTAACCTGCAAAATAAGGGAGATCATCACCATAAGCAGAAGTCGCTGCAGACATTATCTCTTTAGTGACATTTCCTTTATAAAGATAGGTACTACCCACATTAGTTGTAGCAAAAGGAGGGTCATTTCGAGTACCATATACCCGATATCTGCTTACGAAATAAGGTTTAGTCTGGTTATCTACAGTGATTTCAATATTTCTAATGAAAATATCCTTGGGAGCATCCGAACCATCTTCAGGGATAACACTAAAGTCTAGTTCATTAATCATAGACAGATCATACCACGGTGAATGTTCTGTCTTATCAATATCCAAGAATACACTACCGTCTTTATTACCGATTTTACCTTTTAAATTAAACTCTACCCGATAGACTTTTTCATCGTCTTTGAGTTCAGGGATATCAGTTTTCGTTGCTTTGACAATACGTTTTTCACCCACTTTAAATTGACTACTGGCTCTTCTCTGGAATTTATAAGCTTTGTTGGTGTGATTTACGTCTTTATAATCCCAAGTAACATTACCATATTCGTCTACAGTAGCAATGACCTTCTTAAAGTCTTCCTGGGTAATAAAGTAATCATTATCACGAGGCAAGATAACATCAGAAACAGCCGTAACATAATCTTTACCATCAGCTAAAACAACGGCTTTCTTAACGTAAGGTAATTTACCATAAGTGAATTTATTATCTATTTCTCTTACGGCCTCGGCCTGATATTTCTGGATACTATAATTTCTTTTTACTAATGTTTTAGCATCACTGATATAATCCGCTTTATCTACCAAAGATATACTACAAGTACTTTTTTCATTATAAAGCAAAGAGTTACTAAGGAATTCAATATTAACTGCATCACCGACAACACTAGCACGATACACTGAAGCTTCTCTAAAAGGAAAGACATCATTGATCACTTTTAAGAGATCTCTAGGATTATTTTTAATGCTATCGATAGTTACCCCTAATCTGGATAATCTCTCTGCTTTAAAGAAATCACTCCAAGTAGGAGCATATTTCAATATCCCTTTTCTTAAATTGATTCTACTGTAAGTAATGGCATTGATTCGTACACCGACAAAATCCTGTTTAATTACGGTTACATTTAAACGGGTATTGATAAAATCATTACCCGATATTACCAGTGCTTCTGGAGTACCAACCACAATATCATCTTCTGTCAAGACAGTGGAGACGATATTTTGTTCTTTTAGATTCTCATTGATAATATTAATCAAATTTGCTTTTTCAGATAAATCTGTCTTTACTGCAAACTCTTTTTTCTGTATTGTTGACATGTTGTCACTTTTCCTTTCATAGATCCATCTACCCAATCCTTATCCGGGAAAGGGTAGATGGAAGGGATTTCTGACTTTTACCTATCTATAGGTAAAAGTCCTAAGGAGGATTTATGACGCTTTAGCTTTATAAATCCTCCGATGATATTTAACCAGAATACGGAATAGCTAACTGTTCATTATCGACCAGTTTTTCGCTGATGGTCACGATCTCATCAGTGATCTTTTCCATACCTGCGGCAAGTTCCATATAGGTCAAAGCAGTACCTTTGTTCGGTGCATTGCTAGCAGAACGTGCTACATCTTTCAGGTTCTCAGTCGGGATGGCATTATCAGCTTTGAAGTACTGAACATCATTAACCGTCTCAGTACCACTACCGATCGCCAAGTGCAAGGCAGTGGTGAATTTGTAGTAGGATTTACCACTTTCACTCGCTGCGATTTCACCTTTCTCAATGGTGGTTTTACCGATAGCATATTCGCCTTCTGTCAACCAGGATCCATAACCACTAAAGTTACCCATAGCGTTTACATCACTGCCATAGTCCCAAGTCGGCTGACCATCTTCATCAATGGTAACCGAGATACCATGGAGTACACTATTGATCTTGGTGATATCGGCATTCTCATCTTTCAAAGAGAGGAGTTTAGAGAAATCATCATACTGCATGATCGGAGTATCAGTCGTCTCAGCATTGACAAGAATGGTGTACTGGTTCATGAGACCAGTGGTGTAATCGACTTTACGACGATAGACATAGTCACCAGCAGCAGGTACTTTCCAAACACCTTTTCTCGGGAAGAGACGTTTCACTGCGATACGACCATTGACATTCAGATCCGAGCCACGTTTTTCACCAAGGTCTAAAACACGCGGAGTGACTTGGATATTGCCAGGAGAGAGCTCACGAGCATCTACACCGACTTTCTCTTCAAAGATACGGGCTACTGTAGGACCATCGAGTTCCCCTTCCTTAGTCCAGAAACCCACTCGTTGTACACCACCATAAGGCGTACCATCAAAGTTCTTAATGATACCTTCCATGAAGTAGGTTCTAGAATCAGGGATATCACCAATACCCCCATCAAAGTACTCTTTGTTATAGAAGTCGTATTCTTTAAAAGGTACACGATCTCTGATAGCTTTATTCGGTACTTCATCTTCGCTGTTATAGACTCCAGCACTACCATAGTTCCAAGACTCTACGGTACCTGTACTGGTCAAAGTACAAGTCACACCAGTGATGTCACTAGTAGAAGGTCTGTTGGTATAGTGATAGACTTTACTAAAGGCTTTGGTCTGATGGGTTTCGTTATCTTCAATGATGACTTCTCGTTGGAAGTACCAATCAGGAGTCTTGTCATTGTGATCACTCCACACATAGGTGTTATATCCCCTAATGGAGTAAGTCAACACCTTCGGAGGAACAGGAGTACTGGCATCAGCAGGAATCAAGTATTGACTCTCCGTATCCTCACTCCCTGCTTTGATCTTAAAGTTACCACTATACATCAGTGACTCATGTGGGAACTTCACTGTGATTTCCTGGGTAGTAGTATCCACGCTCACTTCACTAATGGCACTCTTGATAAAGCCAATCTTGTTACTGATTGCTTCTGCTACCACTTCTTTAGTCAAGCTAGCATTAGTACCATCCAGAGTCTCATCTTTAAAGTCTTTCCACAAAGGACACATCATCGGAATCGCTTTCAAGAGGTCATGACGATAGTACATGACGCTATCGAATTTGATTCCAGTATAGCCTTCTTTGACGATCTTGACTTTGACTTTAGTGTTAGGTTTAATATCACCATTGATCAAGACGATGGTATTATGGGTGTCATAGTAGTTACCCATCTCCAAGGCTTCAATCTCACTAAACTCAATATCCGCTTCTTTAAATTCAATATTCAAACCTGGATAATGTACACCCAGATACTCTTCAATCAGAGCAATCAAGTTGCCCTTTTCTGTTTTTTCTTTGTTCAATGCCATTGTAGTATCCTAAAATTTGTATTAAAACATGTCTAAATGGTCACGTATGACACAATCTCATCCTACCCTATATCGATACTAGGATAATGATTTATCTCGTCTTATACGCTCTTTTAGACACTATCTAGATGTCTCTAGTATTAAGGATTAAGGACCTACATAGGTAAAGCCACGTACAGTCGGATCAGGGATGGTGATCTCAGTCTCATATTCAAAGCCATCCAATTCAGCCTTGGTGAAGAGTGTATCAAGCGGAATACGGGTATCAGCTTCTTCGATATTGACTGTGACAGCACCAGCATACACGAGACTGTCTGTCTTGGGAGTCAGTACTGCTTTGGCTTTTTTACCATCAATGGTCACTACCACATCTACGCTGTTGGTCAAATAGTTCATTCTCGCTTTGATAAACTGTTTGACTTTTTCCTCAGTGATCTCATCCAGAGTATCTTTGGTATAGCGGATGGTGGTAGAGCCATAGAACACCAACCACTGTCTAGCCAAGTCAATACGACGGTATTTCAGTTTGTAGCTACCCACGAATTTCTTGCTAGTGCCTACAGCACTCAAGGTGATTTCCGTATTAGCAGGAATCGGTCTCTTGTTAGGATTGGCTCTATCAAAGGTGCTAGTATCAGTAATCGCTTTCAGACCAGAAAACTCTACATCTGCTGCATTGAAATCATTGCCAGTACTCTCTTTGATCAAAGCCAAGAGGTTTTCATTTTCAGTTTTATCAAATTTGATTTTCATAAAAGTATCCTTATAAAAGAGGAAAAATATACTCTGCAGAATTTATTTATCATCTAAAATCATCTCTCTTAAAGAGAGGTACTATGGAAGGGATACTCAACGTCTACTACTGTAGACTGACTTCACTTTTACTATGGTCTATAAATCTACGTAAATCTCATTATCACCCAGTATAGTTTCATTCAAGAACATACTGCACTTACGGTGCTGTATGATATTCTAATCCATCCATACTGGGATCTCTAAACAGATCTTTTAGATGCTTTTTCTCTTTGTCAAAGACACAGGTAGAGACTATCTCTCCGATGTACAACAGACTGTCTTCAATCGGATAAAATCGGATAGTCTTCGTATCGATATCCCCTGTATCTTCTACGACCATCTCAATGCTCTCTTCTCTAAACTGTCCTAGTTCACAATATATTTTCTTCAGCTCAGTCTGGCTGTATTCCTGATATTTTTTCCTAAATATTCTATCTTTTTCTATGCCCAATAATTCCAACTGTAGTCCTAGATCCAGTCTTCTATACTCCACAGTGGTGTGGCGATTTTGTTTGTCTTTGACTTCTACCTGGGTATTGTACACATATTCACTATTGGGATCGGAATGCTTTACGGTATCAAGTCCTATTCCTGGAATCACTTTGGGTACACCAAAATCTATCTCTGTCTTCAGGATCTTTTTATCCTGGGGAGAGAGACTGTTGTTGATATGATCTAAAATATTTTGTATTTCGTCTTTCTCTCGATCTACGATCATCGTTCTCTCCTCAATCCAAGGCTACGCCATTCTTTTTCATCTTTCTTTCCTTCGTCCATTGTCATGGACTCACTCAAGAGGAATATCTCTCTGTCTACTAACATGTCTGTATACTACTCCTAGCTGATACTGTAAATACTCTATATGGCCTCTGAGAGGCTCTCTAAGACACGATCTATGTCTACCCTATAAACCATATAGGTCTAGGTGATATCTCGTCTTGTACGTCTAAATAGACGCCTCTGGCGCTCCTGATCGATATCTCGATAGAGATAAGTGAAGGAAAGCTATATTGATACTATTTCCAGTCTAAGAAAGACAGACTAGGTTTCTTGGTCTCACTGTGAACGATCTCTAGTAGTCTCTCTTTGAATTCACTATCGTATCTGCTCTCCTCCATACTGGCTACAGGACGATGATCCATCACAGAGAGGAGTGTACCAGGATCTATGCTATATCTGTCACTACTGTAGCTGTAATCCTGTCTAGCCATGGTGCTATCTACCAGGATACTATCACTATGGCTCTCCAAGCCAGGTGATAACAACACACTTTCTTTCCTCTGGTACCTAGCGATACCATCGTCAAGAGAGCTGTCAGTCCTACTTTCTAGAGTAGGATGCAAGAGCTTTCCTTCTCTCGACATCTGACGATGTCTCCATTCAGGAGAGCTACTATCACTATGGCTTTCCAAGCCAGGTGATAGTAGCTTTTCCGCACTCCATATCCCTGGCTCATTGACATAGTCAAAGGTGACTATCTGTAACAGTTTCTTGATGAAAGTACCATCTCCTCGAGGGATGTCGTTGGTAAAACTCCTAATGCTAAAACACACTTGTTCACCTGGACTCTGAAAAGCATGGATCAACATGTCTTTATAAGGACCACTTGGATATATCGTGCCCATGATTGGTACTATACGTCTACCTTGCTCATCTCGAAGATCAGCATTGGATAACCAGATCTTTCGCCAAGTACCACAGACCAATGTCTCTTCTATTCGGAGTATACGTTCACCATACTCGTACTCCTTCATCCCAGGTGTCTTTTTAGGATGCCCTGTCTCTGCTCTTAACACCCCTCTGCCTATTTTTCTCTGAAAACTAGATTGTGCTTGAAAAAACTGTAAGCCAGCCTCTAGTTCATAAAAACTACCTCCGCTATTGTAGGCATTTAAGCCTCCTATGACCTGAGTATAGCAGCCATCTTTGTCTGGTTTTATGACACCTAGTTTATTACTGCCTTTTAACCTGATACACTCAAACACTACTGAAGAAGATAATCCTCGTCTGTTTAACATAGTCGATACTCTCTTTTTCTAAATATGTACTCTAGGTATCTTACACAGATACCTAGTCCTCTACTAAAGTCATAGACTGGAAGTAATCTTCTAGCATTTTGTTTATATCTTCTCCACTATAGCCATGAAAAACGATGTTTTGTTCTTGTCTATCTTGTATGGTCTTTTCCTGTCTAAGTCTCTGTAAACAAGTCTTGGCTCTTTGATAAGCTTCTAGTATTTCAGTAGTACCTTTTAGTCTAGGATAATCTCTGATTTCAGGTAAAGAAACCAATCCGGATTCTCGTACTCGACATGAGAAACATCTGTGTTGTCTGTTTATTTCCATGCCTAATATGTCTTTTATTTCCCACCTCTCCTCTTCAGACCAGTCTTCTACGATTTTACCTAGACTTACGCCTATGGAAGGTATCCTTATTTTGCATATGTAGCTTAATAATGTTCTTACTTGATTACGTTTCTTTAAAGAATTATCATCTACCATACCTATCCCTATGTCTGCATCAAAGATACACCAACAATCTAATTCAGGACACAAATTGTCGATGAATCTTTTTAGTTCCAACAGACATCTATCGTGTTCTTTTGCAGGGATGTCTCCTCGCCAAAAACAGTACATGTGGATATGCCATCTTTTTCTTTTGTGACCTATTTCGTATTTGAGTATGGTGCCTAGTAATCTGTCGTGTAGTCCATTGCTACGGATACAGTTGTCTATTTTTCTTAATTGTTGTTTTAGAAATTCTACCGAGTTTCTTCCTTGAGAATCATTAGCTCTTATGGTTGTTTTTAGTCTGATGTCTATGCGGTTGAAATAGTAACTATGAAATCTTTCCAGGATTAAGCTTTCTGTGTTTAAGCATTTTTGTATTTGGTGTCTGAAATAAGCATAGTTGCCATAATGGAAGTTTAATTGAAGGATATCGTCGACAGAGAGTAGGTATTCTTCAGGTAACATGTTTAAAGTCCTTTCTTGCCAATAGGGTCTGTTTTTGTTGTATTGCTTGTATGCCATTGTATTTACCCCTGATAGGTATATCTGCTATCTTGATGAAATGATTTTTTGTGAGTATAGGGTAAATGAGTTAGTATGTTGTTATAATGAAGATGTTGATTATAAGGATGGATATGTGTTTCTTTCCTTCTGGGTCTAATGACCCATCACTCAAGAGACTATGTTTTATGATCATGAATCCCCTTTAAACTTTTTATTGGGGAAGTGGGGATTATAGAGATAAGTTTTTTATTAAAATTTGGGTTCTCACCATTCCCCTTAATATAGAAGACATAAAAAATAGAGAAGATTAATAGTAATATAAACCCTAGAGAATGTCTAGGGTTATAGACAATAATTGCTATTAAAATATAGTTATATTTACACAATCAAATAATGTTTAATTTACACATACTAAAATACATTTTTACACTCACATTATATTTCTTTCAAAAAGCAAATATGATGGTCTTTCTTATACCAGGAGAAACACATGAAAAATATGTATATTAAATACAAAGGAGAGTCTATATGGCTAGAGTAGCTATACCTTTTAATATCACCCTACTCAATCTCACTCCTGAATATCTCAAGATGCTCAGTCCTATTACAGATCTTTCTATCTTCGATAGTAATAAAGATACCTATAGTAGTCAAGGACTCTTTAGCAATGAGATCTTTGGTGAAGTAGGTACTGAACTCAGAAACAAGAGATTTGCTTATATTGATATCAAACTCCCTGTTTTACACCCTATTGTCTATAAAGCTTTAACCCAAGCAAGAAAGATGTATATTGACATCATGAATGGATCTCAATATGCCACTTTCTCTTATAAGGACAATGACTTTATTAAAAGTGATCCTATTGAAGGAGAAACAGGATATCACTTCTTCTTTAAACACTATCCACAACTCTTATTACAAGACACGGGTAGTGACAGAAGAAGACAAACCATAGAACTCTTAAATAAGTTTAGAGACAGAGCTATTATTGATAAGATTATTGTATTGCCTGCTGGACTTAGAGACGTTGAGTTTGAAGACAATAGACCTACCTATGATGAAATCAACAACTACTATAAGAGACTAATCTCTTTAAGTAATAATATCTCTCCTAACTTAATCGAATTAGATCCTTCTCTGGTAGATAAAACCAGATTTAAAATACAAGAGACTTTTAATGAGCTCTATGAAAACCTAAGCGAAAGAATAGAAGGTAAAAAGAAACTCTTTTTAGGTAAATGGGCCAGTAGAAGAATCTTCAATGGTACTAGAAATGTCATCACAGCACAAAAGCCTAGTGGTAGATATCTAGGGTCTAAAGAGAATGTAGGGTATAATGATACTGTAGTAGGATTATATCAGTTCATGAAAAGTATCTTGCCTTTGGCTACTTACTGTATACAGAACTCTCTTTTACAAGAAGTATTGCAAGATCCTAATTATCCTGTACAGTTATTAAACAAAGAGACCTGGCAAATAGAAGAATGTCAGATAGATAGCAAGATCTTTGACTACTATAGAAGTGCAGAAGGGATAGAACAACTGATAACAGATTTTCAGTATCCGTATATGGTACATAAACCTATCTCGATAGTAGATAAAGAAGGTATAGAAAGATATGTCTTTTTGACTTATTTAGGTAAAGATGATACAGTACGTATCTTTAGAGATATAAGAGAATTACCCGAAGGGTATAAAAGAGAGGATTGTCATCCGACGACCTATATAGAGTTTTTATATTATTATTTAAGAGAGGCTGGAGAAAGAGTAAAAGGAATTGTCGTACGATATCCAATAAGCACAACCTTCAGTACAGTTCCTACTTCTTTAAAAGTAAAAACAACAGTAAGAGATAAAGTCCTATTTCTTCTCGATGATAATTGGAATAAAACAGATATCAAGCTAATATCCTGGCCTATACAAGGAGAAGACGTACAAGCCAGTCTTTCTCCATCTTTAGCGAGTTTAGCTGGCTTAGGAGCTGATTACGATGGCGATGTTTGCTCTCTAAATTGCATTTATTCAGATGAAGCTATTAATGAAATCAACAAACATTTATCTACTAAAAAGGCCTATGTAGACCCTACTGGTAAATATGGAAAGTCAGTTTCCTTTGATACCGTGAATTATGTTTGTTATAATTTATCGGAATAATAACCCCACGTTTTCCTCCAATATAAATGAAAAGTGCTTATTTTTTATTTTAATTGGAGGAAAACATGAAACAAAATAGAAGTTATCAAGAGGATAATTCTGAATTCGCTATTTTGTTGGACGATTCAGTTCGTGGCTATTTATTAGGAAATGACCTTAAAATATCTAAAGATGGTAAACGGGTATTTAATTTAACAAGAAATTTCGAACCGCAAATATTTATAGACCAATTTGGTTATCCTAGAGTACGACTGCATTCTACAAAAAAGTTTAGAGAGAACAATCCCGATAAACCATTAAAGATGATAATGGGAATACATCGTTTAATGGCATTAGCCTGGATAGGTATTCCACCTAACTTTGAGGAATTACAAATTAACCACATTGATAGCGATAGATCTAATAACCATCCCGATAACCTCGAATGGTGTACTACCAAAGAAAATATGTTACACGCTCTAACACAAGGAAAAAGAACGGATAACAAATGGGTGTTAGTAAAAGATACTAAGAAAGGGGAAATAAAAGAATATTACAGTATAGCTGAATGTGCCAGAAAAATGGGATTACAGCAAACAATGATAAGTAAATTCATACGAGAAGATGTAAATATTTTACGGTTTAATAGATTTTTATTTAAATTAAAAGATAACCCCATCCCTTTCCCATGTAAGGATTACGAATATCAGGTAAAGAATAGTGAAAAAATAGATATTATCTCTAGTGAAAAAGACATGTACTTAATTAAAGCTTCTAGTATTAGAGGCAGAAGAAAGCTAAGATTAAAAACTTTCGATGACGCTGTGAAACGACTAAAGACAGATGAAGAAACTTTATCGAAAGCTTTATCGTCTTCAGTACCGGAAGATAAGATTATAAATGGCTGGATGGTTAGTTTAGTAGAGCTAAAAACCCTTAGCGGAGGACTCATCGCGGTCGTGGAGAAAAGGATTAATCCGATAACTAATATTTACAAGATAAAACCTATTAGGGTTACTAACCTTATTACTGGTGAAATTAAAGAGTATTCATCAGGAAAAGAGTTTACTGATAGTATTAAAGTTAATAAGAAAACGATGCAAAGAACTAGAATAAGGAACATGAATAATGGTAACGGCCCAAGGTTTAGACATTACCTTATCGAGTACTATGACGAAAATGGTAATATTGAATCATATCCACCTATCGTTGAAAGAATACCAAAAGATCCAAGGAATAATGGGTTAGAAGTAGGGGTTATAGTTAAGAATATAGAAACTGGAAAAATAATGGAATATCGCAGCCAAATAGAATGTAGTAGAGATTTTGGTCTTTCGAGTTCGACTATACTTGTTTACATTAAAGAAGATAAAAGTGTTAACGAAGTAAGACTAGGTAAATATATTTTCAAAAGAAAGAATAATCCTCTACCTTTTCCAGAAAAAAGAGAAGACATGGTTTTCAAAAATTCCGCTTATGATATCGTTAGTAAACCGGAAGAAGTATATAGTTTAGTTGGATATAATTTAAAGGATAAAAATATAAGAAAACACAAATTTAAAACATTTACCGAGGCTTCCCGATTAATAAAAGAAAAAGAAGATAATATTAAAGAAGCCTTGGAAAAGAATGAACTGATAAATGGTTGGAGAGTAGAAAAACCTGTAACTAAGGCTTTAGAAGACGGTTCTATTCTTATAATACATCAAAGACAAGATAGATTATAAATCAACATACATCTTTATACTCTAGAGGGTCCTCAAGGGGCTCTCTAGAGTATATATGTCTATATAGGAGTAAACCATGTCAACATACATCAATGATTCTAATATTCCGGATGACTATAGTGATATGGATAATGACACTGACGATGGAAATATTATCTTAGAAGAAAATATATACCGTAATCTTCATCGATTCATGTGGATTAAAAGTAGTACACCCACCGAAGAAGAAATGGATGATTATTGGGGTGGTGTTAAAGATAATATTGTTGACTTTTTATCTGAATGTAATTTCATTGTTGATAAAGAAGATATAGATATCGTTGATAATAAGGTTTATATCAAGAAAGTAAAAATAAAGAAAACGGTAGATACCATTAAGCTTAACATACCTTTAGAGAATATCGAGCAAGATGAAGAGTATTATTATCTTAAAGATGGTAAGATGTCTTTGATTCCAGAAATAGTGAAAGAGATAAATGATGAAGATGACAATGGATGAAATGAAAAACATCTGAGTTTTATTATATCAATTAAGATACCCTACACCCTCTATACTCCCTATAAAAAGGAGTATAGAGGACATCGACCTATTCGTCTTTAACAAGACTAGAATAGGTCTTAAAAGGATTTCAGACTTTTGCCTGTTTATAGGCAAAAGTCCTAAGGAGGAATTATGACGTGTTAAAGCCATAATTCCTCCGATGACGCTTTAGCTTTATAAATCCTCGATGACCTATTGGTATATGGCGTGTATAAAGAAATGAGTCATTTTCCATAAACCTTAACCATAGTTAGGATTGCGCCTAACTAAAGGAGTCCCTTAATGTTTCTTTCATTGCGAGCATCAACATGCTCTCCATTCAAGAGTCAATCTTTAATCGGAGATTAAATCATGTTACTACAATACGATCAGTTTTTCCGAAGATTTGTCAACAGACGAGATGCTAACCTTTTAGCACCTCGTATTTTCCCTAATGAATCTTTAAACTTACCTAAGCATAGTGTTATTCATTATCTCCCTAGTCACTTCTCTGATGTAGGCCCATCTCAAACCGATCCTATCTTCAAAGGTGTTACGAGAATCATTGGTACTTACTACATAGAAGATCTGGCTACCAAAGAAGGTAACCCTAGAGTCGTCAATGCTGTCTATAAAGCAGAGATGAGGAGATATCAAACCGAGAACAAGAGAATCAGAAGGATCTTTGATCTCCAACTAGGATTAAAAGATGCAGAATCTCCTTTAGTCATGAACTATTGTTACATGGAAAGAAAGATCAAGTATTTCACTAATCCTAAATCGAATTGGTATAAAGAAAATAATAGAATCTATACCGTTGTTAAAGGCATGGAAGATGTCTATAAAGCTAATCCCAATAGTAGACAGCTTCTCTTTATCAATAATCCTAATACCTTACCTCCTTTAGCTTTTTTCTTAGCTATTAACAACAATGAAACTAATGCTAATATTGCTAGGTTTAATAGCTTTGAAAAAGTACTGGTATTACATCTGACTAACTTGGTCTTAAACCAAGGTATAAGAAATGCTTTTTCAGAGTTACCTAAGAAAGCTTTATCGCAAATAGATTTGGTATTCTTAGATAGTGGTTATTTTTCTATTATCAATCTAGGTAGTCTCTATAACTGGGTAAAATCTGTCGATAATCCCTCAGGTAAAAACCCAAGGATCATGAGAACTTATATAATCAAGTTCTTATTGTCTTTAATGGGTGTTAGAAGTGAAGATGTCGATGAGATCATGCAAAGAGGAGAAGATATCGATAAAGGCATCACCAAAGACAATACTTCTCCTACAGTAGAAATAGATCCTACAGAACAATTAGAAAAAGAAACCAAGATAGAGAAAAGAGAAAAAGCTATCCTTGAAGAGAGTGATGATACGGATGATGAAGAAGACACGGTAGATGATATCAAAAAACATCAGGTAGATGTCAATACGACATTACCGAATAAATCCAGTAAAGAAATAGAAGAGTCCATAGACGTTTCTATTCGCTTTGATGAACAAAAAGATCAATTTGTCTATGATAGTAATATCTTAACTGAGAAAGAGCAAAGAGAGTTAGATCTCATTGAAGCACAGCTTAATGAAGAACTCTCTATAGAGAAAGAAGTACAGCAAGAAAGAACAGAAGAAATCATCCCAGGTAGAAATAATACCATCTATGTCGAAGATTATCAAACACCTGAAGATGCGGTTCGTGATCAGTTAGATGATCTAATAGAGAATGGTTCTATTTCTCCGAATGATTATCGTAAATTACAAGAACTCTCTGCTACTTATAAAAAGATCAAAGCTCCTTTTTCTGATGCTCCTTTAGGGAGTTATATAGAAGTCACACCTGAAGAGAGTAAAGTAGAACCTATCAAGATAGATAATCCAGAACAAACTTCTTCTGTCTCTAATCCGGATATGCTAGAATCTTCTCTGATTGACTTTGACAAGACTTATACACAGGAGCTACTACAGAAAGACATAGCTGCTATGTGTGTCCATAGTCAAAAAGGAGGACTAATCTTAACGGACTATAAAGTAGAAGAAACGGAAGACTCCAGTGGTACTTTCTTCAACTATGAATATACTGCTTTGCCTATAAAAGGTAAAAAGAGTACAATCAAGTTTAAGCTACCTAAAATCTCAGAGGAAGGTACTTATACTTCTAACGGTATTGAATATAGGCTACGTAGACAGAAAACAGATCTTCCTATTAGAAAGATCTCTAGTATCCGAGTAGCTTTGACTTCTTCTTATGGTAAAGTCTTTATAGAGAGAAGTGAAAAGAAAGCTTTTAACTATAGTAAATGGCTATGTAACAACATAAGAGCAGCTTCTTTAGATAAAGAAAATACCAGGATTGTAGATTCTAGAACTGGAGATGTTTTTGATCCTAGTATCAAGGATTTGCCTTTCTTATATACGACTTTAGCTAAAGAGTTTAGAACCTTTACTGCTAATCACGTTTTCTTTTATCTAGATTATCATAAAAGACATAAGCGCCTCGGAGAAGATCTGGTTACCCAAGCAGAAAGTACTGGTGGTATTGCTTGTGGTTTAACGAAAGATAAAGATATCGTGGTGATGGATAAGGATAATAATCTTTATGCCTATAGCAAAGGACAATACACGCCTTTAGACTCGATAGAAGATCTCTGTGGCTTAGATCCTGAAAAAGCACCTATTCCTATTTGTGAAATCGGTATCATGGGTAGGACTATCCCAGTAGGTATCGTGCTTGCTTATAAACTAGGCTTTTCCCAATTACTAAGAATGCTTGGTGTTGAGTATAAAGTCATTACAGAGTACAAAGGACATCATACGGAGAAAGATGAATATGCTATCACTTTTAAAGATGTTAAATATGTCTTTAAGAAGAAAGATAGATTAGCTTCTTTACTTTTAAATGGCTTTAATGATTTCAGACAAGAGATAAGAGATTTCAATCAACATTTCTTTGAAGGTAAAGATGTTTATTTTAATATCTTGGACAATAAAAGAGTAGCAGATAGATATCTAAAAGAGATTGATCTTCTCTTTAGTATGTTTGTGGATCCTATTACTGAGAGAATTCTAAAAGAGATGCATATGCCTGTTTCCTTTAGAGGATTACTCTTTAAAGCAGTAGAACTCCTCATGAGTGATTATCACCCAGATGAAGTCTCTGCTTTTGAACAAAGGATTCGTGGCTATGAAAGAATGGCGAGTCTTGTTTATACTGAACTGGTTAGAGCGATTAGAGCCCATAACAACAAAGGCATTAAACATCTCTCTAGTATCACGGTTAATCCACAAGACATCTTACTGAAGTTCTTAAATGATCCTGCTAATGTCCCTGTGAATGGATTAAATCCTTTCCAAAACATCAGACAGATAGAGTCTGTGACTTATACTGGTCTAGGTGGTAGAAGCAAAGACACTATGGTGAAAAGGACTCGTAAGTATCATGAAGGTGATATTGGTGTCATTTCCGAGTCTTCTGTAGACTCTGGTGATGTCGGGGTTAACATGTATATGTCTGCTAATCCTAGATTGAAAAACTACTATGGTTTAACAGATCCTTCTACTGAAGAGACTAGAAATGGCAAAGTAAACGCTGTAGAGATGATGTCTACTGTCTTTAACACCATGCCATGTATAGAAAAAGACGATATGAAGAGAATCGGCTTCTCGTCTATACATGCTGACGCTAATGTCTGCTGTACGGGATATGAAGTATTACCAGTACGTACGGGATATGATAATATCATTCCTTACAAGGTAGGTTCTTTGTTTGCAACCATGGCAAAACAAGATGGTGTGGTGACTTCTATTACACCTATAGAAATGGTAGTCACTTACAAAGACAAATCGAGAGTGGCTATACCTCTAGGTAGACAATACGGAAGTGATGGTGGCTTAACCGTACCTCACTTGCTCGTCACAGATCTAAAGGTAGGAAGTCATTTCAAAAAAGGCGAAGCCCTCTCTTACAACACAGGATACTTTACTAAAGATCCTTTAAATCCTAAAGCTTTAACCATGAAGATAGGTACCTTAGCAACAGTAGCCATTCTGGAGAATAACTATACTTTAGAAGATGGTTCAGCTATCACGGTTAATTTTGCTAAGAAACTCGAGATGTATCAGACTAAGATCAGAGTCATTAGAGTCAAATTTGATCAGTCTATCCACAATCTCGTCAAACCTAATCAAGATGTCAAGAGTGATGATCCTTTATGTATTATAGAGGATAGCGTCACTTCTCAATCTTCTCTCTTTGATAAATCCAGTATTGAGCTTTTACGACAACTCTCTGCCAAAGCACCTAAAGCTAAGAAAAACGGTAGAATAGAAAAAATAGAAGCTTATTACAATGGGGATATTAAAGACATGTCTCCTTCTCTACAAGAGATTGTCAAGTATACTGATAGGATGATGAAAGAGACGAGTAAGATAAAAGGTGGTAAAGGCTATATAGGTAGAGTCTATGGTAACTACCTGGTAGAAGGTAATAGAATAGAAGAGAATGAACTCGTACTGAAAATATATTTAACTGGTAAAGAAACTGCTGGAAATGGCGATAAGCTGGTCTTCGCTAATCAGTTAAAGAGTACCATCGGTACTGTATACGATACACCTCCTATGACTGAAGACAATCAAGAAATCGATGCTGTCTTTGGTGCTAGGTCTATCAATGCACGTATCGTAAATTCTCCGTATATTCTAGGTACTACTGCAACACTTTTAGATGAGATAGGAAAACAAGCCTATTCTTTGTATTTTGATAAATAAAAACTGTATAATATCTATCTCTCATACCTGTCCTTTTAGGGATAGGTATGAGAGTATAGGTATGTTTAAGTCGACTATAGATGTACTTATATTTTTAAATATTTGATCAAATATAAAAGGATATATAAACTATGGCCACAGAAAAAACTGTATCCAATATGGTAATCCTGACGACAGCAGCAGATTTAACCAGATGCTTAGTACAGGCTATTGCCGGTAATCAGGTAGCTGATACGATTAATGGTGAACAGATCTCAGGAGATGCGATTATTGAATCTACTTTGACCATGTTCCAAAGAAGAATTCAGGAGATCTAAGATGCTGACAGAAAAACATTTAAATCTAGCTTCAGCTATTGATAATGAATTAAACAACAAAGGACTTTTTCTGGCTATTAATCCAGACTCTCCTTTGACAGAAATTGTTCCTTATGTCAATACTCCTTATGTTAGAGATCTCCCCAGTATGGAAGCTAGAGATGTCTCTAAAGAAATTATAAAACTCACGATGTCTATTGAAGAAGAAGGACAAGTTGGGTATGATAACGCCATGGATCGTGTCGTTAATGATCTAGCACCCAAGTTATCAGACTTTCTTTCTTTAGCAAGAGAACAAATTAATCCTTTTATCAAGAGACTCAGTGATGCTATCAGAAATACAGTTAATACTTTTGGTGAAAATGATGTCTTAAATGGCCTAGAAGTCAAAGAGACCACTTTACCTGATTTCTTGTTAGATACCAGTTTTGTTAATCTTGTTCAAGAGAGTAAAGATAGAGTATTCAGTAATGAACCTACTCCTCCTAAACCACAATGGCCTGATTTAGCACCAGAAGATGTTCGTTCTATGATTGCTAACTATCCTGTTGTCGGTAAAAGCATTGTGGAATGGATAGGTGATAGTCAATTACCCCATACGGTTTATAATGGTATCTTTAGACATCATTGGCAAGACAAAAACCTAGGCTATATCTGTAACTATGATACCAATGCCTTACAAAACTCGGTAATTGCTTTTGTTTTAAGTAATATCTTTACCCATGAGGTATTACCAGGTACTACAGGTAGCTTACAAGAATACAATTCTGCTGTTTTGACTATTAAAAGTCAAGCAGCATTAGGTATTGCTAACTACTTAGAGAAACTAGAGAAAGCCGCTAAAGACGGTATCTTGGTTATTTCCCGTAATAAGAAAGCCATTAATGTTAATCCCATGCTGTATAAAGAATGGATTAGTAATGGTGGTAATGTGGATATTCTCTATGGTTTGTCTTTACAGAATAATCCTTATTCTTCTATTAAAGAAATCGAAGAGAATAAAAATAGTCTTCTCTCTAACTGGAATAGTTATAAAGAAAGAAATATTCACCAACACTCTTCTTTCTTGGTCAATAAAGTAAAAGAAGCTTTACTGGTACATTTTACAGGTATCTTGAATGATCCTGATTTTGATACTTCTTTTGGTACTAAAGACGAAGAAGCAATAGAGATCTTTAAAGAACTCGTTTCTCATATTGGCTATTCCGATATGGATGATTTGGCAGGACTTGTGGTAAAACTGGTTTGTAGAGCCAAATATCCTAAGACCAATGTTGAGGTTTTCTTAACTGGTATTAACGAAGCTATCTCTAGTAATGGTACTATGGATATCAATGAAGCTGCTTTAATTTCCTTGATTAAGTATGTGGGTTCTTGGGTATCGCAAGGTATCAGTATTGAGAAAAAGTAAATCTATAGACTGGGGTCTCTCTACGGAGGGACTCTGGTCTTTTATATAAGAGGTAGATATGTTTGCTAATTATATCAGAGATAGCAATGTCGTTAAGAATAACTTTAAGAAACTCAATAATAAATGGATTGCCATAAAACCTTGTAAAGTCATATTTCCAGTACACTATGCTGAAAAGAAGCTTTGTGAATTCAATAGTGAAATAACCAAAGTACTAGGTATTGTGATGATTTTAGTCAATAATACCTATGCCGTATTATCAGTAAACGCCATGATTGAATTTACCCCTGGTGAGATAAGTACCATTGAACTAGAGGGAGAACAATATTACCAGATGTCTTTTGATGCGGGTAGTACTGTGATTAACAACATGAAAGTCGTAAAAGAAGATATTTTACCTTATTTTATTTACGATGTCTTTATCAGTAAAGGTAGAATACCTGGGTATATGAACTATGAAGATGTCTGTAAGATCTTCGATACGGCTAAGAGTTATGCTGATGCTAATGTCGGTGAAAGACCAGAAGTTATCCAACTGATGGTATCTATTGTTGCCAGAGATAAGAATGATAGAACTAAATATTATCGACAAGTGGTAAAAGATCATACCGACAGTAGTCGTTTAGTCTTTATTCCGATGAAGTCTATCGAGTATGGTGCGACAAACACTATTAATAAACTCGGTGGTAACTACTTCCAAACAGGGGTAATATCAGCTTTGATTAACCCATCTGACAAAGTGGAAAATATCGAGAGTATTCTACGAGAATAGAATACTCGAGGTATTCCCTTACACTGAGTCCATACTACAGGAATAATATCGTTATATGTCCTTATACACCCTCTCCAATACGGAGGAGGTGTATAAGGATGTATGATCACTCTAAATAATCCGATATATCAAAATTCTCACCATGGGGTTCTCTTTTAGCCAGAGGCTTTGAATCCCCATCTTGTTCTATTCTAGGGACATCTTTTACCATATTCCCAGCTCCTTTATAGTTCTCTTTACTTACCCACCACTCTAGTTCAGAAGTAACCGGATTGATTCTGGGATAACCATAATAGTTAAAGAGTTTCATTTCCGTAGGATCTAATTTTACCATGTCTCTTTTTCGACTATTATCTTCCATAGCTGGATTAGCTAGACACACTGTTGTGTTGAACTGATGGAACAACAAATCATCATTGAAATGACTACCATAGCACTGGAATTGAATATCAATATTGTCATTGTCTCTATTAAAAGGATCTTCAACGTTATATTTAAAAATAGATCCAGTTTCTATGGTTGTTGGAAAGCAATAAGTCGGTGCCCAGATATTAGTGACATAGGTCTGTGTATAGTCTAAAACTAATCGATATATCCTGGTCGTATACTCTATTCTTCTTTGATGAATAGAGCGTATTCTAGGAGTAATTTTTCCTAGATACATCATAGATGCCGCCAGGATCCAAGAGTAAAACAATATGAGCAAGGGATTCCCGTTCATGTTCCTAAAGGAACATGTGACTGTATATCCTTCGTAATTCAGGACATTATCGTCAATCATACCAAATACTTCTTTATTAAGACCTTTCTCTGAAGAGTAAGTACCGGCTACTACAGAAGGTACTCCAGTCATAGTACGAAGTAGATTGGACAATAAAGGAATAAAGGCATTTTCATTATCCACTAAAGGAGAGGATAATCTTTCTCCGATATCATTGATATCAGGGGCATTGCTTTCATTTGCTAGCGTAGGATCTAAAGTCATCCTAGCCCATCTTTGTACTGAATAAGCATTATTCGTGATTAACTGAGCTAATTGTCTTACTCTTAAGCAATTATATCGGCCTAGATTAATGTTTGGTCTAACAAAAAAAGTATGGCCATTATGGTCCATATTAAAGGGAAGATTAGCAGCAGTATGCCTGTGATTAATCCCTTGGAATTGTTTATCTCTGACCGTGGTGATTTTACCTAGTCCGAGTTGGATAAAGATTTCGTCAATATAGTCTCTAGCTGACTTTTGATTATTAGAGATTTTACTGATGATATCGTCAATGGTAAATAGTCTTTTCTCATCAGTGGATTGGGTACTAGTGATGTATCCTTGTCCTGTTGTGTTTGACATGATTATGTCCTCTTAAATAGTGTATTTTTCATTTAATAAAGGAGTCTATATATGGCCAATTTAGAATCCGGTATTCAAATAGCCGGTGGTATCCATCAGATCCTAGAAGTAGCTAATCGTTATTATAGTCGTATTGATAATAACCAAGCCGCTACTTCTCTGGTAGAGATGAGCCAACTAGTACGTGTAGAGCCCAACTGTTTAATTGATGCTAATCTAAGAAGCAGTGAAGTGATGTATGATGTACAACAAAACATTCTCTCTCTCTTTAGTGGGTTTTATCTACAAGCGGTTACTATTGGTTTAAGTAATGGTGATCTAAAGACGAAAGTAGAAGAAAAACTCGAATCTTTCGGCACTAATGCACCTAAAATCAAAAGTATCTTTGCTTCTAGTATTCAAGGATTACAAACAGCGATTAATGATTATTCTAAACTTAGTACTGCTTATGTTAATGTCAAACAAGGTGCTGGACTAGAGTCTTATAAAGACTATCAGAATGCGATTAGCAAAAGTCGTTATAATCCCTTCACAGGTGAGTATAGGGCCTATAAACAAAATAGTCAAGAAGGTATTTCTCAAGAAGCAGAATCTGAGTTAGTCGGATCTTTGAAAGAGATCAAAGACGATTCTAAACTCACAGTAGGTAAACTAATCGTTATTGATATTACCAGTGAGCAACAAAAAGCCAGTTTAAAAGTACCAGTAGCTATTCGTCTAATGACAGGTTATTTAAAGAGTCCTGATCTGGTACAACTCCTCTCTTTTGGTAGTAAAGATATTACTGCTTTAGATAGAGAGATTGGCTATAAAACAGGCCGACTCTCGTTCTGGAAAGATATTGTTCTTTGTAATGATCTCTATACCCAGTTTAGAAAAAACCTCATGAAAGATAAAACAGGATATTTTAAATCTACTCTGGATAAACAAAATGCCAGTGTGAGAAATCACATCTTGACAGGTGGTAAATACTCAGCCGCTATTTCTAGTGTGACTGTAATGTCTTCTACAACAGCCAAAGCTTTGGAAGAAAACCTCACTATTAAACTGGGTAATTTCCAACAAAGAAACAAGCTCATGCAAACCACAGGCATGATGATCTTAGCTATTGTCGATGAGAACTACCGTATGGTAGAGATCTATCTGCATTCAGTAGAGAAGTCTATTCAAGCTTCTTTCTCTGATCTTAAGAAAGCCAGTAACAAGGACAATAGTGTCGCTGACATCATGACAGCTTTGACGATGGGCAACGCTCCTAGACTATAAGGATAGAGTAATATCTCTATGCTTCCAGATTATAAATCCACTTAACCAGATATGCACCATATCTACAAATTGTTAGTCTTTTGAAAAAACAGGAATTTACCTATGAACTTAACTAAACTCTTAGGAGTCATTTCTCCTACTATCTATAAAAGAGATCTCGCAGATCAACTTTATAACCTCGCTAAAGAACTCGAGGAATCCACTATTCCTTCTTATGCCGAAGCCAATCAACTCTTCCAAAGATGGGATTTTAAAACCAAAGAAGTCAAAAGACTCTTGCCTACTTTTAATGCCATTGTCAGAAAAAGATCAGGCAACATCATTACCACGACTTATGATGTTCTTAAAAACATCTTGGTCATGACGACAAAAATGCGAGATCAGGTCAATAAAACATTTGAAGATAAAACAGCTAATTCAGCATTGACCTATAAGAAAGCTCAATATCTCCTTTTCCTGGATGCGGTTAAGTTCTATTCCTCTTATGTAAGAGAATTCCTTAATTATGTCATCATTGCCGAAACAGGTAATACAGATTCTGGTAATCAGATTAAAAAATCTTTAACCGATGCTCAACGTTCTGTTGTGGAGTCTTTCTATACGAACTATTGTCAATTGACCAATGCTTTTACTTTAGAAGCAGCTAACGTCATCCGTCTCTTGGAAGATGTACCGGATATTATTATTGTCCCTGACAATATTCCTTTGGTAGAAGCCGCTCATGGTAAAAGAAAAGTCGATCCTTTAGGATTTAACTTTATCTCTGCTGATAAAAATCCTTTTTACAGCTTTAAACTGAGTAGTGCTTTGGCAGATCATCAAAAATATCAAAAAGCCTTAGAAGAAAGGGAATTACTTAGACTAAGACTACTCGGGCTGCAAAGAAATCTAGATGGTACTCCTGATCCTGCTGTGGAAAAAGAAATCGAGGTGTATCAGGATAGAATCCAAAAACTCGATTATCAGATCAAGAAGGAAGAGGACAAATATGCATAACAAAATAAACTTCTTCCGGAGATTCTAATTATGTTGAAAATTTATCCTAGAGGGTTTGTAGGACCTATTCTACAAAACAAAGACAATGGTCAACCAGAAATCAAACAAGAGCTTAATATAGCCAATAATACCTATCGACTAGATACTTCTATTAAGAAAATGGAGATCACGCCAGATAGTGTTATTGAGGAGCTATTTACACAATACAGAAAAGATCCTTCTGTCTTGATGAAGTTTGATTTCAGAGAAAGACTACTACAAAGAGCCAAGATCTTATTGTCTCTAGACAATCAAGCGATGTGGTTTAAGAACTTTATTGAAGCTCAGTTTTCTTCTCCTAAACTCTCTTTTAACCATGTTGATATTTTAAAAGAGCTATTAGCTTTCATTAGTGAAGGTAAAGTAGGCTTTAAGATGGTGACTTGGGAAAGAATCCTAGAGAATCAAAATCAATTATCCATCGTTCCTGATGATAAAAAACAAGCTTTATATAAAGTCTTATTGGAATATGAGGTTTGTAAAACCCATGTACCATTAGCTGTACTAGACTGGGTAAAACAGAAAAATGGATATTCCCATCTGTTACGCTCTCTATGGCTTTTGTTTGGTAATCTTGATGTAGACCACCAGTAAAGTGTTTTATCGTCTTAGAATGAGATATAGGAGCCTATATGGCCAATACGAGATTGATTACCGAGACCATACGAGGTATGGAGATAGTCAGGGGTACTACACTTACCCCTGATGAATATAAAGAAATAGATCTGAGCACTCTCAGAGATGAGACAGATCTTGATCCTGAAGATGAAAATGAAATCAAAGAACTAGAGATCTCTTTATCTCTATTAGAGAAACAAATAAAAGAGTCTACAGAGTGTTTCTTAACTATTACAAATTATCAGCATACATCCATGGAGAGCCTCTCTGAAAATGAGAGTGCTCTTTTAGGAAATATGTTAAAAAGAATACATGATACATTAGAGATTAAATATAGTAAAGAAGAAAGAAACATCTTAAAAGACAATATCGTCTTTAGTGTAGAAGGATTCTTTGTTGGTTGGAAACCTAATAGCAATAAAAATAGTCAACACCAACAGACTACGTTTAGTAAGATTATTGATAAAATCTATTTGGCTATTGTATCTGTTATTGACATCATGTATGAACTATTGGGCAGATTTTATCGATGGATAAAAGAAGCTATTCAGACAAATGAAAAAATGACAGAGAAAATAACAACTGGTGTTAGATATTTAAATATTCATGCCAAGAAAGACAGATTCTCCACTGTTTTTTCTAAAAAAGAAGCGGCTTATTTCTTCTTGGATGATAAATTCGATATCGAAGAATCTCTGTCTATTTATACTTCTTTATTTGGCCTGTATACGAATAATACTACCTTGTCTAAAAATATCAATAAGGTATTACAATACAAGATCAATGATAATAGATATTTAGATATAGAAATAGATACTATTTTCCCTATTACTAAAAAAGAAAACAGTAGTAGAAAGGGTCTTTATGATATTACAGGTCCTACTCTTCCTAAGGGATATGTTATTAAAGCAACATTACCGGATAATCAGGAATTTCAACAAATGCCTGTGGATGAGAAGACGAATATCTTAAACTTAAGTGATGTTTACATAGAAGAGAGTAAAAAACCTGTTCTAGTAAAAGAAGACAGAACGGTAGAATGGGATAAACCAGATTTAGAGAGAATAAACCAAGTACAAGTAGCTTTTTCTAGACAATGTAATTCGATTATTCCTTATATGGATATGTTAATTGGCATGTCCTCTAGATTAAGACGACATAAGAGAAATCTCTCTTATCTCATGTCTTCTGATTTTAATCCTGCTTCTATGCAATATCTAAATGCCAATTTAGTTATGATTACCTATATTTCTAGAATGGTAAAAGAGCCTTTCTTTTCATTGAACAAGATGGCTCAAAAAACCAATAGAATCCTTTTAACTAAATTACTTTCTTTCTTACAAACTGAAATAAAAGAGGCTAGTAAATAACATGGCTATTATGCAAAGACTACGTGCCCTAGAGCACAATCCATCTGATCAATTTGAAAAAGACTTCTCTGATAATAAAGATAGTTTTTTAAGTGATGATGTTGATAATTTAGAATCTAGGACTTTGGTAACAGAAGCTTTAGATTACTTAAAGAGCTATGAATCTTTTAAAGATATCTTAGTAAAAGGAATAAAAGACAATTTATCTGTTACTTTGGCTATTGAGTGTTTAGATGTCTTTATAGAACAGACGAAGAAAGTATTCTCTATTGAAGATTATACTATCTCTAATGAAGATATTCACGGTAGTGAAAGTGATAGAGTTGATTTCTATTTAAGAAAGATTAATAGAATTTGTGAAAAACTGGAGTATAAGAAATGAAAAACACATTAAGTCAATTCCTCTCTATGGAGGACATGGAAGAAAAAGTAGTAGATTTACAGGAAGTAAATAATTCGTTAGAATCCTATCAAAAGGAATCTGATTTTATTGCTAGCGAAATTGATTCCTCTATGGAAGCTATTAATTCCTTGGAAACCTTAATTACTTCTTTAGAAGGTCTTAAAGAAAGTGATTATATTAACAAGGGTTCTTGGGAGTTGTATAAAGTCTATAAAAGAGATGTGTATAGGAAAAATCATCTCCCTATGACAAGTACATCCCTAGAGTCTTTTGAAGAAGGATCTATCCATACTCTAGTACAGGTAGCTTTAGAAGAAGACAATAATAATAAAAGAAATATATTCCAAAAGATCTGGGATTTCTTAGTGAGGATGTTTAATAATTTTATTGGTTTTATTAAGAATATCTTTGTAGTACAAGATGCTATCAAAAAAGAAGCGAATGAGCTTAAACGTAAAATATCCAGTATGGCCGATGCTAATTTTCAAGGAAAAGTTCCGGCTAATATGGGTAGAAGCCTAGCCAGTAATATCATTATAAATGATTCACTAAATGTTGCTGAAAATTTCAGAAAGTTCCCTGAAATTTTAAAGAAAACCCATCTTAATGAAATTTCTAAGTTAGTACTGAATACGTTAAATGCTTTTAAAAACGATGTTCAAAATGCCGTAAGAGGTAGCAAAACAGAGACGACATCAGCGGAGGCAAAGAAGTTATCTGACGCTCTTATGAATTTTTATCCTCTCGATAATAATTTAATTAAAAGTTTCCAAGGTACGATAAACGGGGCGTATGAAAAAGTCTATGCCAGTGAAAAAATGCCTGGTAATACTCAGTTAGTTATAGGATATAAAACAGCTGAGGAGGGGAATGAGACACAAATGCCAGACATATTTGTCTATAATCCACATGTTTTTGGTAGTCTTAAAGACGACACTGTGGTTAAGGTAGATAACAAGAAAGATGCTTTGGATATTTTGGATAATATTATAAAAACGGTTGATGTATGGGCAAATATTAGTAAAGATTCCGAAAAAGTTACTAAGGAAGCTACTAACATAGCTAATCAATTAAAACCGATAACAAGCAATCTAGGTAATACGATTTCTGATGTAAATAAAATTGTAAAAGAATACCAAGATATATTAATCAAATTTATCAAGATTAACGAAAATATCAATAAAGTATTTGTTGATGCTAATAAAGCAGCTATTAAATTAATTAAATACGCTATAGCTAAACCCGACCAGACTCAACCAGCTTAAGGAACACATAATGGTATATAGACTATCACAAGAAGATAGACAATCTATCTCTGAAGAAGGTTTTATTGGTAAACTCAATAAAGCCGTTTGGTTCCCTACAGATGCGGTTATAAAAGGTGTCAGTAAGATATTCCTTGGAAAATCATCTGGCTATAATCAGGAAGTCACTTTCCCTAAAGCTTGTTTTTATGTTGGATATGAGGGAAAAGCTTATCAATGGGCTGATCCAGAAAAAGTAAAACAAAAAGGCTATTTAGAAAAGAGGATTATGGAGATCCTTGAGTCCTTTAAAAAGGACTATGATAAACCTGTTACGATTAAAATGGACCCTACGCCACAGTTATTGGAAGGCACTATTAAAGCCAGTATAGGTTCCGCAGAAGAGTGGGGTAAAATAAGGGAAAACGTAGGTGATCTCGAGGGTCTTTTAGGTATTACCGTGTTTAGACATATTAGTAATATGTTAAAAACTAATATGGGCTCAGAACAAGGTAAAATCAATGCTAGAATCGTAGCTACTTTGATTTATATTTTTATCCCTAAACTGTCTCATGGTGTCAAGAATGGTTCTGTAGAGAACTATGGTCTTGAAGATGACTATGTTAACCATGAACATTCCTTAGAAATCAATAACCATGTTGAAGAAGGAGGGTTAGAAGATACGGAACAGGTTACTGCCAATAATGCTCTATCGGCTAACATTGATGAAAATATCGATAAAAAGATGGAAGCTTTGGCGGAGTCTGAGCATACTTTAAACAATACTTCTGCTGATATTGATAAAGCCACAAGTGCTTTAGAATCACTAGAATCTCTTATTGATTCCTTGAAACTAATTCAAGAAAACGGTGGGTTTGATAAACCTTCTTTAGAGATGTATCATCTTTGCCGAGATTCTATTTATAAAGAGGCTGGTTTCACACCTGGTTCTAAGTTATCTTTAGAATCTTTCGATGACTATTCCAGAGCTTCAATTACAAAAATAGCAATCGAAGAAGAGGAACAGACTAAACAAGGATTCTTTAAAAGAATCCTAGAGTTCATTAAGAATCTACTTAAGAGTATCTGGAATTGGTTTAAGGGTTTCTTTAGTCTCAATCAGGCTATAAGAAACAAAGCAGAAAAGATAAAGAAAGTCTTAGCCAAACATAAGAACGATATCGAGATAAAGTATAATTTCTCTGATAAAGATAAAGAGAAATATGGTAGATTGATGATGGTCGATGGTACTTATACATCGGCTTCTACTATTGCTTCTAGTATTGAAGCTGGTATTAACCAATTAAGACATGCTAAAGTAGCAGATAGATTAACAGAATGTGCTAAAAAGACAGAAGAACGTATATCTTCCCTTGAACAGATGCATAATGAGTTTGTTGATATCTACATGGGCTTCTTTGCTAAGATCTTTGTTCCTGATGCTAAAATTAAAGAACATTGGGATCAAGGAGAAGGGGAATATGCTACGCTTCCTTTTGAGATGCCTGGTAATTACGTCTATGCTATCTGTTTTAAGAGAGATAAAGAAGGTAAAATAATTAGTATGAAAAAGGGTGTTGTACAGTTACCTTTTAAAAATACTCCTATTTTAACCGAAGATAGACTACCTTCTTCTGTACAAGAAATATTAGCGATAGTAGATAGCACTATTAAAGGATGTGATGCTGAAACAGCCATGATAAAAGACTTTGATAGTAAAAGTAAAGAAATGGCTCGTATCAACGATGTTTTAATTCGTCGATATGTCGGTACAATGGGTTTTGAAATGATAAACAAGAGTGTGGAAAAAGCATTTGAAGCTTTCTATCAATTCAAATTCCTTTATGAAATATTTGTGGATATCGCTACAAAAATACCGAGAATATCCATGAAAGCCCTTAGAGGTGTATTAGATATTATTCTGAAATCCATTAGTATCAAACAAGGTGCTGATGTGAAACAAGAAGATATTGAAGTACTTAAACCCTATCAAGCGACTAAAGATGATACTGATAATCTGGTCAATCCTTCTTTAGCTTTACCTTCTCCGGCTTGATTTAAGGTACTTAATCTATTGAGACTCTTTTATTACATATATAAGAGTCTCTAAACATATATGTTTAACTAAACTTTTAAAAGGAAAATTAATTATGGCTACATATGGTCTTATTGCTTCTCTTGAAGATATTGAAGAAGCACAAATGCTGAATGAAGATGTTGCTACTGACGAAGTAGACAACGCTGCCCTGGAAACTGAGCTTCTGGATGTTCAAGAGCAGTCTAATGAACTCGACACTATGGATCGTGATCTTGATATCGCTACTGATGCTGCTGAGTCATTGGAGTCTTTGGTTGATTCTCTCAAACTCATGCAGAAAGAAGGTACCTTTAACCGTTCTACTGCAGCAATGTATAATCATGCCAAAGAAAGCATTTATGCTCGTCTTGGTATGGAATGTCGAGATGATCAGTTCCTTTCTCTTGAATCCTTTGGTGATGAGCAATCCACTAAACATGCTTTGACCGTTGCTATTGAAGAGGAACAAGGTACTATTCGTAAAGTGTGGGAAGCCATTAAGAAATTTGTTGTGCAAATGTTCAACAAAGTCATGGCTCTTCTTGGTAACATCACTAATGGTGCCCAAGAGATGGCTAGAAAAGCCCAGTCTCTGATGAATCTTGCCGAATTCAAACCTGGTTATACCCTGACGGCGGATGAGAAGAAAAAATATGGCTCAGCTTTTGCCATCGGTCAAAAATCCGATGATCTGGTCACCATCAGTAATAATCTCGTCAATTTCTTCAATGAACGCACCGTCACTAACCTCACTACTGGTGCTGTTGCTATGTTGAAAGAAGTCGCTCTGATGTATGAAAACAAGAAGAGTGAGTCTGATGCTCATGGCAAGTACATGAAGTCTTTGTATGACAATTTCACACAAAACAACAACATTAAAGAGGTCTGGGATCGTGGTGAAGGTGAGTACATGTCTAGTGAAACCCTTCCGGGCGGCTACGGCTTGAGAGCTTTCCTCTCTAAAGACAAAGACGAGTTTTCTTTTGGTATGGTAACCAAAGAAAAAAGCGTTATTGAATACAGCGATGACAAACTGCCTAAGGATCTGGCTGCTGCCAAAAACATTGGTAAGAATATGTTCAAACTGGCTGGTGTTATTAGAAGCAGTCAAGCTACTGTCAAATCTAAATCTGCTGAAGCTAAGAAGATTTTTGATTCTATTAATGCCAAAGAAGATGCTAAAACTAATTATGCCAAAAACATGCAGGCTATCTTTAAATCTTTGGTTACTACCACTACAGCGATGTCTAACTACGAGCTGAAGAAAGGTAAAGAAATCATTGATCTGGCATTGAAAGCTTCTAAAGGTTCTACTGCTAAAGAAGAAACTAAAAAAGAAGCAGCTAAATAATCAGATGTTAGTTTGATATTTTAATAAATATAATAACCACCGGCATATTACTGTCGGTGGTTATTATGACGTTTTTAGCCTTGGTATTAAAGAGGGTCAAAATGAATAAAAAATACAGAGGAATTATCGATAGGCTATCGGCTATCGAATTGAAAACAACGGTATCCGAGGAAAGTTTTTATGATTATTTAATTCATTCCCAGGAAACGTTTAATGAGATTAATAATTTACACAGAGAATTTGATATCGCTACCGATACCGTTGCCTCTTTGGAATCTTTAGTAAAATCTTTAAAGGACGTTAAACTCAATAAAGATGGATTTAAAATATATCAAATAGCCAGAGATAATAATTTAAAACGAGTTGGTATTGATACCATCGCTTTCTCTAATGAAGAATACGAAAATAGTACTTTTACTACTTCTTTAGAAGAAGAAAATAAAGGTGTTATACGGAAGATCTGGGAGGCTATTAAAAAATTCTTTGTAGAGTTGTGGAAAAAGATTGCTAGTCTGTTTACAGGCGCTAAAAAACGGTCTAATGACATCAAAAAAGAGATGGATGATGTCGTAGTTGAAAAAGAGAAAGATGAAGAGATATATCGATATAAAGAAGATAAGAAAGTATTACTAATAGGTAAGATAGCCGAATCAATTGTAAACAAAGATAACATTGATAAGGATAAGTATTACGAAGAAGTCGCAAGAAAGGCCAGGGAATTTCTAGAAAAAAACGAGGAATATCTAGAAATATTAAATAATGCCAAGTACGAGGACATGGCATACAATAAAATGCTAAAAGAGCAGATAAGAATCGACAAAGATAGGAGAATGGCGCCTATATACCGTGAAATAGTAGAGAGGTGGAATAGGCGAGGTGAATTGAGGTTAGATAAACCGTTTCTTCCGGAAAATCTAAAAATTAGATTCACAAATACGATCGCTGTTTCTTATCCAGGTGAGAATAAGTATAAATTAAAATCTATAAAAGAAGTAATTACGATTATTGAGTCTCAATTAAAAACGTGGAGTTTTGATGCTGTTTTAGGTAGTTACACGAAGGCATTCGAAGCGATCTTAAATCAGAGATATAAAAAAGAAGAGAATGGTAATGAGGCTATTGCTGAGTATATAAGCACCTTATTTAAAAATGTTATTCCTACAAACATTTATCAGTCATATGGCCCAAGAGGGAAAAAATATTACGAAATAAGCAGAACTGAATTAAAGGATTCAACTGTAAAAATAGGCTATAGTGGACGTTCTTGGAATTATTATTATTTCCATAATCCAGATGACCACATCACCACCAGTGACATCACAGGATATTTAAACGCCATACCTATTATTGAGTATAGTAGTGGATATGGTAACAAGGTTGGAAAAAACGATGGGTTTTCAGAAAATAACTATGGTCATCTTGTAAGGACCGATGTTGATCTTGATGAAACTTATTTAGCTAATCAAGAGATCGATCTTAAAAAGATAAAACAATTGATGGATAGTATTACTAGTACCTTAAGTACCCAATCTTCAAAATACGAAAATGAACTATCCCGTATTAACGGAATTATTAACAAGATCGATCAGAACAAGCTAGAAGAGTTAGATTCTAGAATATTATTGTATTTACAAAGAGGGTTCTCTATCATAGAGAAATCTATTGTGGCATATCACCACGATATTTTAAAGATTTTAAATGTTATTGTGGAGATATCCGAATATTCACTAACAGCAAAACGACGTAGATTTGTATATGATTCTTTAGGGGTTTCATAATGAGCATATTTGACTATATTTCTATTGAAGAAACAGATGATAAAAAACTGGATCCAGATAACATTCCTCTGGATCGGGAAGACAATAAAGAATTTGAACCTGTAGATACAGAAGTCGTTCATACTGACGAGGAATACGATAATGCCTTTTCAGAGATGAATGAACTCACCACTGAATCTGATTCCATCGAAAATGCTTTGGAATCTCTAGAGTCTTTTATTACTTCTCTAGAAACTATCAAAGATAAAGGTGGTCTTGATCAAAACGGAGCTACTCTGTTAAATGCTTCTTTACCTTTTGTTTATAAATCTTTAGGTATAGAGGGATATCAATCTTTCTCTTTAGAATCTTTTAAAGGTATGTCACAAAGACAGACCGCGACATCAGTAGCAGTGGAAACTATGTCTGATGTCTTTTATAAGATACTTGAAGCCTTTAAGAAGTTTATTAACTATATTGTCACTAAACTAAAGGACTTTTATCGCTACCTTACCGATATGTCTAGTAAAGTAGAAAAGAGATGTGATAATATCGATAAAAAGCTAAAAGGTAATACTACTATCAATACCGAACTCTCTTTGTTTATGCAAGATAAACTCGGTAGAGAGTTTTCTGATCCTATTAACAAAAAAGTCTATACGCTAAAAGAACTCGCTGACCATATCAGCGCTATATCACCCAAGATCTTGTTAGGTTCTAAATCTCAACATCTCTATACCACAGCAAAAGCTATCACTAGAGAGGTTAAAACCTTCCTAGTAAAATACAATAAACAAGATCCTAACAGCATCGCTGAAGCTACCAGTTCTTTACTACAGACTTTAGCTAAAGAACATAAAGATTTGGTTACTCAGCTTTCTAGTGGTTTAGGTACTGCTCCAGATGAATATATCCGTGCTATGGTAGGTGTGGGCATTAAACCGGTGGATTATTATACCCGTGTTGTCGGTATTAATAATTATCTGGTTATCTTGAAAGTCAATAAAGCTAAAGATAATACTCCTGGTAATACTAATCCAGAAACCATGAATACTAATGAACTCTATTTGGATTATGACTATATTCAGGTAAATAATCCGGCTTATACTTACGAAAAATACGATTCCAAGTATCTACCTGGTAATCAAGAAGAAGTTAAGGCTATTATTGATAGTGTGAAAAATGCTATTACCGTAATCAAAAATGATAGTAATCGCTGTAATGACACTATTGTCAGAATAAAAGCCGAGTATAAAGCCCTAGATCAAGCTCTACTAAAAGGTGAGATTGATCGGTCTTTGAATGCGACTGTCGCTGATATCTTGTCTTTTGCTAAATCCCTTTCTAATGTTTTAGCCAAAGGTAATGTCAAAGTACAAAACCACTTCTTGCAATTGTTGAATATGATTACTACTACGGTAGATACGATTACCGTATCCAGTAAATGACATACCTCCAGTATACTCCTTTATAAAGGAGTATACTGGATTTATGACACAATGAAATGATATTTTATCCTCATCATGGAGACCGATATATGCGCCTAGATTTTAGTAAAAACACTTTAGAGAATTTTCTTTTGTTATTAAAGAAGAGTAATAGAGATATTCCTGATAACTTTTTGGATATTGTTGAAGTAAAGAAAATAGAGCCTATCACCGAAGATCTCTCTAGTAAGACTTTAGCCAACATAAACACTAGTATAACTCCTAATACCAAAGTCACTTTTGAAGTGAAAGATCCTGACTATGCTTGGGAGAATCCTATTCTTACCTATAGAAGAATCCATCTAGGGAAACAATGGGAACTACTGAGAAGAGAAGGTACTACTGAAGATATTCCTACTCTAGACAAAGCTAAAGACTATGTCAATAGAAGAATGGGTATAGTGATAGATGATAATCTCAGTATCACGTTAGATACTACAGGTAAAAAGATCAAGATCACTCCAGCTACTGGTAAAATCAATCTTTGTTATATTGGTAGTCTAGATATACCGTATGGTATCAAAAGAGGTTAATGATGAAAATAGACAAGACACTAACAGATCTCGAGAATCTGGTTAATTTAATTAACCAAGATCAGACAGGAATAGGTACTTACATAGATGCTAAACAACTTAAGATCAAAGAGATAAAATCATTAGACGATACCTTACCTGGTGGTAATACCCCTAGTGATTGGGATAATGCTTTATCCACGACTTATAATACAGAAATTACTTTAGTACCTATTGACAGTAATAGTCCTTATAAAGAGAAAAAGATAAAGTATAATAGACTACGTTTAGAGAAACTCGTCTCTGGTGAAAAAGCTATCTATACTTATAAGAATAATCCTGTTTTAGAAAACTTTACCAAGTATAATAAAGTCACTAAAACTTTAGATATCCCTGATTTAAGTAAAGATGCTCTTAGTAAAGGTAGTGTTGTTAATACTGAAGTCAGTCTTGCCGATAGAACAGTAACCATTAAAGTAAACGATAGTTGTTTATCTGGTCAATATACAGCCTATATGGAAACCCCTTACTATGGTAATAGCGAAGGATATGCCCTAGGCACTTGTATGCATCTCTCTAAGGATCCTTTTGCATCTGGGAAGAAAGCTGAAATATACAATACTTGTTTATTCCAATATGGATCTATAAGTGAATATTTCGGGTTGAATAATCTCTGGTATCAAGGTAATCAGTCTTGGTATTACGATCAGGTTAAAGGAGATCCTATCCCTACGGGACTGCCAGGTAAATCACAAAGGGATAATGATAGATATTACTATCAGGAAATGGCTGGTTTTATGCAGAGATCATTCCAGTTAAAAGGAGTGCATCATAGAACCTCTTTAATAGAGTTTCCCAATGATACCAAGAAAATGCCTGCGGCTATTTTGTCTAAAGGATCTCTAATCCATTACTTAAACAACTATAATAGAATCAATAACAAACCCTATACGAACAATAATACTTTAAACAGTATCGAAATCAAGAGACATCTTCAGTATTGTGGTAATGTCTTGGTCTTTCCTGAGAATCTAGAATACATCGAAGATGGTGCTCTATTAGAGACTAATCCTATTGTTCTCGTACTCAATGAAAAATTTCAAGGTTTCTTTGGTTATAAAACGAAAAACCATATCTTAGCTACTTTAAGAAAGATCTATTATCCTAAAACACAATCTCCTATTTTAGTTCATGCTAAGTTTTTCGCCTCTACAGGAGGGATATTCACTCCTGGTCAAGCTACAAAAGAGTTTGAAGATAGAGGTATCACATTAATCAAGTATTAAGAGGTAGCTATGTGGTTTTTTGATCACTCTAGAATAAGTTCTACTTTTAATAATCCTACTCTCCCTAGATACATTAGAGAGATGTTTGATAAGAATTTTACTTATACCATAGACAACACTAAGAAAGGTATTAAATACCTCTCTTATAGAACAGATTTCAATACGGCTAGACTACGTGGTTTAGCAAGAATGAATCTCTGGTTAAATATAGAACTAGGATATATCACAGAAGAAGAAGCATTGACCGCACTATTACCAGAAGAATCTCCTGGTGTTTTGATTGCTTTATATAAAAATGAGAAAAAGATCAATGATCTCTATAATGGGATGTTGTCTAAGTATAAAACATTCTCTTTTTACCATAATGAAGATCTTTCTAATAACAAAGACAATCCTGATTTTAAATCTCTTTTAAATACTACCTATAAATGCTCAGCACCGATTGATATTAGAGGGAGTATTGATGAGCATTCCCCCTATAGACCTAATACCAAGTTAATCTTAGATATTAATGGTGAAGAAAAAACCATTACTTACTATAGACCTACGTTTAAAGAGATCTATGAAAAGAGTAAAGTAGTACCTGATAATAAACAAGGTAGAGAGTATAGTGATATTTCTTTTTATCCTTTCATTACTCCAGATAAAATAGAAAGCTATAAAGAAGAATGGCAATATTTCTGTAATAGATTAAATATCCCTTCACCAGAAGCAGACTATAGAGATTGTTTAGCAGATAGAAGCTGTGAGAAATTAAGTAACTTAAGAAAACTGATACCTTGGTTTTCTGTTGTTAAGAAAGATGATCCATTAGGACAAAAAGATGGTATTGGTTTTTATCCTACCAGTTATAATTATTTCCTTATACCAGAACATGATAAAACGGTATTAGAAGATATTAAAAATCCTACTAGTCTAGTACTAGCGGCTACTCCTGTCTCTACGGTAAGTATTAGCAACCTAGATAGAGTCCCCAGGATTAACTATAGTAATAATAATGCTATACCTACCAGGGGTACCGTTAAGATACAGTTTAGTAATCAGTTAGACAGTGAAGGCAAAATCAAGTGGAATAGTTTTACACCTCCTAATAACCAGTTTGATAGTGCTTTCTTTGCAAGAGTATTAGCAACGGGGCAGCCTACGGCACTTAGGTTTGAAGGCAGAATAGATGTCATGCCTAATGCCTGTACCAATAACAAGACCATAAAAGAATTTCAGTTTAGCCATGACTTTACAGGTTCTATTGGTAATATGGCTTTTGCTACTGGGTTAAATGCCAATAATGGAATTGTAACTAAGGTACCTACTGTCTTTCCACATGGCATTACTGGTATGGCTTATAATGCTTTCTATGGTAGAAGATTTACCAATATCATAGCCATCAATCCAAGAATAGCTATCGCTTTCTCAGGTAGTACTGTCAGAATAGATAAAAACATGACCATACCTGAAATGGGTACCATGTCAGATGAAGAAAAATGTTATTATTATTTCTTCTATGGAGATGATATCCAACTGGATCTTAGTGTAGATGGTTACTTAGCGAGTTCTATACAGAACCCTACTAGAAAACCAGCTGTCAAGTTTCCTTATGAAAGGTATATGAAAGTCTATAGACAATTGATCAAGTGTGTAGATCCCACCCATACAAGTGGTATAGCTCTTGCCAATACCTATGCTAATCATCTAAACGATAGTTCCAATATGCAACAAACCAAAGCCTTTGGTGTTTTGGTCTCTAATACCGTAGGTAAAAACCCAGGACTCTCTGCAGATGAGCAAGGATGGTTCCAGGCATTAGGGGAATATCTCAGTAAAACTATGGACAATTACTCCTATGATAAGATCTTAACTTTTTGCTATGATCTACCTGAGATGGTTCAAAGTAAACTCACTGAAAGTATTCGCTATAAAGATAATACTTTATCCAATTATACAATACTCAAATCTCCTACGTATATAGGCCAGATTTATTGTAACTAATCTATTGAGTAATCTCTTACTCGTTGCATCTTGCTACTCTTATCCATCGAATAAAGTAGATGGATAAGAGTAGTCATTATGCCACTTTTGTTAACGTAAACATAAAGGTATAAGGCTTATGCAAATTAATAAAACCGATAGTCAAGAACTCTTGATTATCAAACAACTCAACGAAGACTTGCAAGCACTGAAGAGCACTGTTGCAGTACCTGAGGATACTTCTAAAGTAACCATCACTGCACCTACTGCTATCCCTGGTGTAGTGGATACTGACTCTGATACTGAAGTCGTTCCTAACACCACAGTGAAAGTCTCCTTTGAACATTCTGGTAAACAACAACAAGTTACCTTCAACTATCGTCGTCTGAAGTATGATATCCTGAAACAACATGCGGGTTCTCTGGATACTGAAGGTAAAGGCTACGAATATAAAGCCCTTCTCCACAATGGTACTGAAGCTGTTGATAATACTCAAGCTCTGGTAACAGGTCTTGCCACAGCACTCAATCTCAATCCCAACAACAACGCTGATGTTGAAGGGGTTTCTTCTAACCTGGTTGAAGGTACTGGTGTATATAAACTCACTGCTAAAGGTGATAGTCTCCTCTATAGTGGTGAAGTACAAGTCACTGTACAGATCCGTGATGAGAACACTGGTTACTATGTTGAGAATTCAGAATCCAAGTACTTCTCTTCTACCCAGAAACTCACTGGTATTACCACTGAACACCTCTATCTCCCGGTTGCATTGACTGAGATCGCAGAAAGTGCTTATGCCAACAACACTCTGATGGCGGTTTCTCTGCCGAAAGCTGTTGCCAAGATTGGTGCTAATGCTTTCGCGAATTCTTTGCCTTCTCTGGATGATATCGTACTTCCGAAGACAGTTACTGAAGTAGGCGCTAATGCCTTCCAAGGTGCTACTTCTAATAAAGTCACTATTCCGGATACGATTACCACTATTGGTGAAGGTGCCTTCGGTACTGCTCGTAATACCCACGTCTCTTCTTTGGCTCAACTGAAGAAAGTACTGGATACCAAGGCGACCGGTGAAGTTTCTATCTACCATAATGACACTACTGAGGAAAATGGTAAAGGCGACACCGAACATGCTCTGTATGGCTCTTTCAAAATTGTCAAACAGGATGCGACTTCTACTATCTACTATGCAGCCGAAGATCTCAAAGCTCACGAACTGCAAGATGGTGCTTTCACAGCTAATGTGAGTGATGTCGTATTGCCGACTACCGTTACTGAACTGGGTAATGTCTTTGCCAATGTTCACAGCAATGTAGTCGATCTGACTCATGTCACTAAACTCGGTGCTGCTTTCCAAGGTGCTACCATTGACAGTGTTATCATTCCTAAGACCTTGACGGATATTGATTCTAGTGCTTTCCAAGGTGCTAATATCACTACCTTCACGGTTGATGACAATGATGAACTGGAACGTGTTAAGAGAGCTCTTCCTGAGCATGCTAGTGGTTCTTTCAAAGTGAAAGACCAGAGTGGCGCTCAAGAAGAACCTACTCTCCCAGAAGAAGTTCGTTCTAATGGCTTTGTCTACGGTCAATAAGAACTAAATCCATATTTAGGTCTATCCGCCTCTACCTGGGGTTATTCCCTGGGTAGAGGTATGGATATATGTCTATTTTAAAAAGGAGCTTTATATGCCTGCTGAAACGATTTATTTTGACAGAAGTCAGTCTAATCTGTCAGCAATCGAAGGACTCGTGAGATCAGCTATCGCTGATAAACTCACCAGTACAGATCCTAACGCTATTGTAATTAATCAACCAGAGGAATATACACCCACTTCTGGTGATCAAGAACTATTTCCACTCGGATTAAATACCGTTGTTCTGGTTACGAATAAAACAGGTTTTGATGTACTGAAAAGACCTGTTAAAGTCATCTATCACCGAATCTCTGTAGATGAACTCATTGCTAGTAGATCACCTACAGCTACTTTACAAATGCCGAAAGAAACTGAGTTTACTGAAGGTAATATCCTTTCCTTTGTTGCGAGTCAATTAGGAATTGATAACTTTCCTGAAATGATCCATGTTCATGTTGATGGAGGGATAGCAACAGCTAACATTGATGCGGATATGGATGGTACTAACTATGTTTTTGTAGGTTCTTCTAAAGTAACTGTAGAAAAAGCTAAATAATATAGTTTAGTTATATTAGAGAGAATTCATATGCCTGCACAAGAATTTTTAAACAAGATTCAAAACTGGGATAAGTATATTGATTTAGAGCTCAGTGAGGAAGAGAATCTTTTATTTCAACTCAATTCAGATATCCACGCTACTTACACTCTAAGTGATATTGAATTCTCTCTTCCTACTGTAATAGATGAATTAATTATCCCTTATGATCACCCCAATAACCCAGTAGAACTTAATACATCGGTTATTGTAAAAGCTAAGAGTACTTCTAGATTCAATGGACAAGATACCTACAAGTATAGAAGAATCAATATTGTTGATCAATGGAATATCTTAAATAGCCAACCTATTGAAATCCCTAAATCTCTAACAACTGATACGGAAATAAAAAGACATATCCTAGTCTATATGCCTTATAGACTGGATTCTTTTACGATTGAAAAGACAGAAAACAAAATCCTTTTAAAAGCTATACCGAATTCTTTACTGTATATAGGAGAGTTTGAATTTCCTTATATTGAGACAGATAATCCTATCTCTAGAATCAAGAGAGGTAAAGGTATTGCTGGACTGGATTATCATTTCCATAAACGTACCTTAGGACTAAAAGGATTAGATTATCATACGACCCACACTAACGTGGTTAATAGCCAAGGATTTACTTATAGAAAAGTAGATACTACCGTGAATAGTCAAGGATTCTCTTATAAAGCTCCAGATGCCTCTGTAATCAATTCTAAGGGCTTTTCTTATAAAGATTGATAGATTATATTAATATCCTCCTAAAACGTCTGAGAAAGGCGTTTAGGAGGTTTTATGACGATGTATAGTAATACTGTTAGAAAAATCTAAATATCTAGAGGATATATTTCCCTCGCTCATCTATCTAAAGATAGCTTCGCTCAAGAGGATATATCTATATTTATCTAGTTGTATCTAGATAAATATAGATATATATTATATCTATAGAGATCAGTGTTTCCTACGACTAGTCAACATTTGTTGGCAGTACATACTGTCTCTCCTATTTACCTTTAAATAGGTTCTTTTTCAATTGCAATTTAAAAGGAATATAAACTATGTCTAAAAAAGAAACAATGGTAGACAAAGGCTTAATCAGCCAAGAGATCCAAGATAAAGCCGATAAGATCAAAGAAAGTCTTCACTTTGATCCTGCTACTGGAGCTATCACAGCAGACAAAGGTCTCTTTGAACAACTTCTCCCGGAAGGCACTAAGATCAAGGATATCAAACACGCTGTCGCAGTCATTGGTGATTTCGTAACCGCTGCTAATGTTGCCGTTACAGGAAAAGCTATTGACAGTATGGCTAAACACAAAGATATTGATTCTACCACCGCCAAACTGCAACTGCTCCCAGGTGGCAATGATGTTACCTTCACTACTAAACGTCACACCAGTGGTCCTATCCCAGGTAAAGAAGGTGAACGTTGGAACAAGTATGGTCAAACTTCAACAGTAGTCTCTCTGCGTCTGGCTGAAGGCACTAAAGCTGCTCAGAAAGGCATGCAGGACTATTGGAGTGAAGAAGCTTCTGACAAACTGAAGAAGTGATAACGACTGAAGTTTCACTCAAGCTGAAGAAATAATATTTCTGAAGTTTCAGGATAAGTTGAAGAAGTGATAACCGCTGTGTAACATAGATGCTTATAGACTGTAGCTATGCTCTCTTCGGAGGGTATAGCTACATAGAGGGGTTTATGAGTATATATTGTAAACAAAGGATAAAATATGGCAAAGAACAAACCTAAAGTGAATAAACATAGAGTTGTTGTACGTAGCTTGGCTGATCTGGCAGCTTTGCAAAAAACAGGTGTATTTAAAAATACCACCCCTGAAAACAATGAAGACAAAAAAGAGAAAAAGTAATGTATCTCGAAACAACTGAAGAAAGACCAAATCGTCGAGTGTATTTCAAAACACTGGATGATTTATTAAAGGACAAAGATGGTAATTGTATTTACTATTTCTTAAAGAGGGTTGCTGGGAATCCTGAGGAGTTTCTTACCTTGGGATGTACTACTAAAGAAAGACCATATCGACACAGGGATGTCATCTTTACGAAAGAAGAAGGTATCTATGGTCGAGTTGTACAAATGGGGTTTGATTTAGTCAAGGTAATGGGAAATCTGGATAACTCTAATGATATTGTTGTTGATATCAATAATGAAGATGGTGATTATGTTGAAGAGGATGATATCCGTCCATTTGAAGAATTCAATATGGAAAAATATCAGGACAATCTTTCTATCCATGTGAACATAGATTCCGGTCCGTATGAAGACTATAGGGTTTATCTAACCTTGTCGAAAGAAGAAGTCAAAGCCTATTTCCTGGATGACTTAAAATCAGCGGTTAACTACCTTGAAAACGAGATTAACGATCTAGGAGATATAGCTTTAGAAATCTATAAAAACACCAATAAACTACCGGATACCTATCTTGACGAATATACCGTTAGACACAGATGGATCAAAGAAGTAGCTGACTTTATTAACAGTATTTAAACACTTAAGAGATAGGGGGTCACATATCCCTCTATCTCTCCTTATGTCGGAGGAGATATGTTGCAGAATGACTTACCTTTAGATTATCAAGAAGAAAAAGTCTATTATAAGTTTTTTGATATTAGAATCCATAGGAAAGATAGTAAGATTAATAATGAAAAGTATTTTAAGGATAAAGGGATAGATATTGGTAATCTACTAGACAAAGATAATAAAAACTGGATAGCCAAACATGGCTCAACTGAATTTATTTATTTCAATACAGAAAAGAGAATAGAAGTCAAGATTACTAATAAAGACAAGATATACTTTATCGCTTATTGTCCTTACAATGATAAAGGTAATATCTTTTACGAAATCATGCAAGACATCAATATGAAAAAGTTCTTAACCACGATGATTTCCAATAAAGCAGATTTTGAAGAACACATCGATAAATGGTGGTTAAATTGATAGAATTACTTTTATTGAGTGTTTTTTATTTTATCTATCTTTTTATTGAGATAGGTATTGTGATCTTTATGTCTTTTTTATTTTTGCTTGTTTTATTGGGAGTATTGTTAGAAGAAATTATATTTAACCTATATACTCTACTTAAGAAAATCTAATTTTTTGTAAATATACATTATTATCATGGTCTTTACCTTTAAACATCTCTTATAGGAGTGTCTATCGTGATACCATTGTTGTGGTATCGCTCTAGAGACTCTATTCTTCAAATAGGAGTTTATTATGTTAACCTGTTTAGCCACAGTCAATAAAGAAATCATTGACAATATTTATTTTATTAAACAATTGCTAGAAAGTCATCTCAAAGAAAGAGAGGCTTATGAAATTTATAGCGATAATCTTGCTTTGAATATTGAAAGTGATAGAGTTATTATCAAGAAAGAAAGTACTTTCTTCTCTGATTTTAATATTGATAATCGTACTTTAGAAATAGTAATTGTTACTACCCAAAAAATCATTAAGGATTATAATACTAACAATATAAAAGAAAATATTGTTATTAATGGTACCTGGGAAGAAGTGAAAGAAGCTTTAGGAGAAGAGTCTTATCAGCATCTGTTTACTTATATCTACTTAAAGAAAGTAAAATCCACAACAATTAATTCTAACGATGAAGATCTCTTTAGTCATGAGGAATTAACCATTCTTTATCCGGAAATGGGATTAGATCCTAATGAATTAGAAGTCTTAGAACCTGTTGACTATGAAGAAGATTATTATGACGATATGACTGATATCCATATGTCGATGTCAGATGAAGATGAAGGAGCACCCCAATGACTGAATTACCTAATAAACTCACCCAAGATTATTTAGAGTCTTTGATAAAAACCCAAGAGTATAAACTGATCTCTGATCGATCTGTGTTATGTATGATTACCATGACCTCAGGTTTTCAGGTACATGGTATTTCCTCTGTGATGGATGTTAATAACTTTGATTTTAACACAGGCTGTACAGTGGCCTATGAAAATGCCTTTAATAAACTCTGGGAATTAGAATCCTATCACATTTTCAGAATGAGGGAGTCTAGTAATGGTTGCTGCTGCCAATAGAGAAAAACTAGCTAAAATAAAAGCCAACACAGCCATCACCCATAATGGGTGTTGGTTGTGGCTAGGCCATATCAATGAACAAGGATTACCAGTCTATAAAAATAGACTGGTACATAAAAGAGCTTATACCTATTATAACAACTTAGGGACATATGAGCTAGGTAATAGAAAAATTATTCAAACCTGTGGTAATCCCAAATGTGTTAATCCCCATCATTTGTCTTTGGCCTATACAACCAATTTTAATCGTCGTACTAGTCTAAGAACATTGAGATCCTTATGTACCATTACTAAAGATAACTGCTGGATATGGGGAGGAGAAACCAGAGGCAAAGGTGAACATAAACATGGTATCTGTTTTTATGAATACAAACAACAAACGATACACCGAGTGACTTATGCTATTGCTAATAAAATCACTACGCTAATTAGCAATATTTATCTAGGGCATACTTGTGGTAATGCTTTATGCTGTAATCCAGATCATCTAAAACGTTTATAACTTCTATAAAAGGAAACCAAGATGAGAAAGAAAGATAGAGAAAGAATAAATAAATATATCAAAATAGATAAAAATGGTTGTTGGACATGGATAGGATGTATAAACAACAACAAGGTACCTGTTATTTTTATCTATGGCAAAACGACATCTGTAAAGAGATTATTGTTTTGTGATGGTAAATACGCCACTATCCCAGCTAAATTGAAAGTACGCAATACTTGTAGTAATCCTCTTTGTGTCAATCCAGACCATATAGAAGAAGTAAAGATTTATCGTCTTAATTTAAATAAAGACTTCTTAAAAGAAGTAGAAGAGAAGTGTGAAAAGAAAAGGTATTGTTGGATATGGCCTTCTAAAGAGCTGAGTTTTTATGCTCATGGTCAAAAGAAAAATCTATTAACCAATATCTTTAAAGCCTATAATAATAAAACCAATACCAGAAAAATCATTCAAACTTGTAAAAACCCACGTTGTTGTAATCCTAGACATTTACAGGAAGATGATACCAACAGCAACGATATCCCTATTAATGTAGCAGGAAAGAAATACAATAGTATTACTAAGGCACAAATAGCGACAGGTGTTCCTAGATTGACATTAAGAAAACATTTGTTTAATGGCGTTTTTGATATAAAGACCTACAGAGATAACTGTCTAAGGTTGGGTAAAGTCCCTAGAGTGTAGAAAAGGATAGAAAAATGAATCTATATACAGCCGATCCTGAGGCTATAAAAAGAATAGTGGATAAAGTTGCTAAGATAAAAGCTAACAAAGAATGTGGTGTTAAAGCACCTACGGAAAAAGAAATCCGTAAACTTAAAATAGAAATACAAGGACCTGAAGTAAAAAAGATCTTAAAAGATAGATCTGTGCTTAAGAGTAAGGATTATTCATTTATCCAAGATTCCACAGAACAGAAAGTAAATAGAGAACTCTCTTTCCATGATAGAGTCAATGAACTATGTGAATTTCTTCTAGGTCTAGGTTATATTACCGTAGAAGAAAACAATTATAATAAAGCTTGTTGGGAAGTTACCAGTACTACAGGCAATGCTACTAGTACTAAATTATCCTTGATTGGGACAAAAAAGACAATACGAGTCTATATCTGGGAAAAGATATACGGTGTTAGATTAAAACCTTTTTTAAAAGTCACTTGTGATAATCCTAAGTGCTGTAATCCTTTCCATATGAAAGAAGCATCTTCTAATACGGAGACTACAGGAAGCATTACAGTGAACAATGTGAAATACGAATCAGCCTACATGGTCAATAAGAAACTAAAAATACCTTTAAACTTGGTGAAAAGATTTACACGACAGGGTGTATTTAATGTGGAGAGATATCGTCAATACTGTATTAGATACAACAGAGAACCTGTGATTTAATATATATGAACTACGAATTAGCCCTTATAGCTTAATGGATAAAGCCGCGGTCTTCTACACCGCTGATGTGGGTTCGACTCCTACTGAGGGCGCCAATATTTACCGTCTTAGCTGCATCTTTACTCTCTGGTGCAGCTATGTGAATGGGGATTAGGTAAGCACTGATGTTTGCTCCAAGGTCAGTGTCAGAGAGTACCTATTTTTCTTTCACTCTTTCACTCTGTCACTGTCGTGACGACGTTATCGAATACAAAGGAGATGCTCTTTTTCTGCTTTCATGTAAAGAGCATCTTTCCTCGATTGCCTTAAGGTTTTGTTCATTCTACTTAAGGATAAACAACGAGGAGTGATCTTGCACCGTAGTTGACTACATCCTAGCCTCACAGATGTAGTCTATCTTTCGCACTGCGAGTGACTTAAAAGAGAATATACCTTGTCATTGTTGTGATAACATCGGTTCAGGTTGCTCACGCGGGTATATACTCACGATCATCTTTGAGAATGAACACTATTTCGAAGAAATGGTGTATAGTAGACACTATTTCTGTTAGCCCCAATCCTCGGGTATAGTCTCTGCAAGACTCTATCCTGGATACACGTAGAAGACCGCTTCCTTTACACTTCCTATTCGTAGGGGTGTAAAGGGTTTTTTGACGCCATATCTCCGTATCCTTTCTCCACTTCAATTAACAAGAGGTAAACACATGAACTTAACAGCTGTACTGGAAAAACAAAACACACCAGCTACTCCTACGTCCAGTCATAACGAATTCACCCAAATGGTCAAGATGAGTCCTGACATGGGTGATATTGTTAATACAGTACGTTCCCATATCCGTATTACTCGTTTTAACTTAGGATATGATAACTATCACATCCAAAAAGAGTTTCAACCAAATAAAGATCGTATTGATGATATCTGTAATAAACTAAAAGAACTAGGCTGGCAGAGAGTCTGTTCTTCTAACTATTATTATCTCTGGACTTATGGACTACATGTGGTTGAGGAACAGGATGAAAAACGTATAATCAGTAGAATGGATCCAGAGGTATATGCAGCCGTTTCTTTGGATGTAGACTCTAGTCAGTATACCGTATTTGCGATCGGGTCTCAGAAGAGCTCTGAGAGCGTTTTAGAGGTATTTAAAGAATATCTCCCTAATATCGATGCTACTTTCACTCACTACTACCTTAATGAAAATGGACTAGATAGCGATAGTATTCGGTTAAACACCGATGATCATCGTAAACCCATGAATAGTTTCTATCCTTGGTTGAAAGAAGTCAATAAAAGTATTGATGAATTCTTGGATGAGTATATTCGTTCTGAAGAAGCAGTATTGATTTTATCTGGTTTACCAGGTACAGGTAAAACAACCATTATCCGTGAACTGGTAAAACGTACTAAGACTAACATAGGTTATACGGCTGATACGAACCTGATGAGTAGCCCCAATGCACTCTTTGCTCGTATTAACAGTGGGGCTATTGACATGATGATCTTTGAAGACAGTGATATGATTCTTCAGTATTCTCGTGAACAAGGGAATAAGAGTGTATCCCAGTTGTTAAATACTGCAGATGGTTTAATACCGAATAAAAACAATCGGATTAAACTGGTATTTACTACAAATATCACTGATAAGAAACTCATTGATAAAGCTTTATTGCGTCCTGGTAGACTGTTTGCTTATGTCAACTGTGGTAAATTGAGTAGTGAAGAAGCGAAAGTTGTAGCTAAAGATCTCAATGTGGACTTTACCCCTGAAGAAGGTAAAGAATATACTTTAGCTGAAATTGCTCATGCTCGTACTGATCGAGTAGACAATGAATCAACAACAGGTAAAGTCTTTGGTTTTGTAGCAAGAAAATAAGACGATCTATACTGGCTATCCCTAAAGGAAGGAGATAGCCAGTATATGGGTTTCTTTCACTTCACTACTGACGTAGCTACGTTCAAGAGGGAGTGTCTTTTCTTTCTTTACGTACCGCAAAGCGGTACTTCAGTCAAGAGAATATATTTTCTTTAACAAGAGTATATACATATTTAGGGGAATAGAAATGTATCAGCAGAGGATGTGTGTTTATAAAGAACATGATTATAATGAAAAATATATTAAAATAGAGAGTCCTTGTAACTTCACGACTTCTAGTGAATCTAATTATTCTTTCATGTATGGTGATGGTGTCATTGATGAAGAAATTCATAAATGTTTATTTAAGGATGAAGAGATGTACAAGGTGATTACCCATGTCATCTGAAATATTTAAAGTGATTATAGCAGGGAGCAGAGAGTATACCGACTATAACACACTAAAAGAAAAGGTAGATAGGATACTCGCTAGGAAAGTAGGAGAAGGAAAAGAGATCGTAATCATATCAGGCTGTGCTAGAGGGGTAGACACTTTAGCAATAGAGTATGCTTTAGAGAAGGGTTATACGGTTGAGAGATATCCAGCCGATTGGTCTTTAGGTAAAGGTGCTGGATGTTTAAGAAACATAGAGATGGCTAAAGTAGCTGATGCTTTAATAGCCTTTCCTAAACTGACAGAGAGTGGCTATAGTAGAGGGACTAGCCACATGATCAAAGAAGCAGAAAAAAGAAACTTGTTAGTGAGGGTAATTCCAATATGACAGAAAAAGAAGAGATGGAGACATTACTAGATAGAGCTATTTTGCGCATAGGTATAGCTTACGCTCATATGTCTAGTTTAATAAGAGATGCTTCGTGTTGTCAAGCTGAATCAACAAGATACTTGAATTTCTTAAGAGAAGTCGCTAACTGCGGATTGTTAGGAGAAGAAATCTATGTATTAAAACAGATAACCATGAAGGATTATTATAAGGATAGGATATCTGTTATAAAAGAAATTAGGAAAGAGGTTATAGACTGTATAGAAATAATAAGCGATCTTCATAGAAGATATGTAGAAGTTATTCCTAATGGGAAAGATTTACAAGGTGATTTAGATAGATATATATCGTCTTTAAAAAACTTTATGGATGAAGAATTAAAGACGGCATAAATCCCTCTTATCCTATCCATTATAAGATAGGATAAAATATTGATTCTAGAAAAATTCAATCCTATATTCGGATACTCTCTTTTGAGAGTATCCTAGAGAGGATTTATGACGCTTTAGCTTTATAAATCCTCGATACTAATGTATTAACCTTCATATTGATATATAAACAATCCCTGAAGGTTATACGGGGACCTATGCCGTATTGTGAGTACGGCATAGGCAATACACCTGTAATATAGGAGATCTAAAGATGGCTATAATAGTCACTGAAGATTATGCCTATCAGTACTGGCTGGATAAAGCCAAGGCTGATGGAGCACCTGAAAGATACATCGCCGAAATAGAAAGAAGACGCGATGAATCTGCATCTAAAGCACGAAAAGAAATATTTATCTAGAATATAATCTAAGATAAGTAATACTTTTTTAAACCCACATATACAGGTGTGAGATAGATTAGGCGACTATCTCACACTATATCCCTAATGTACTTTTATTTTTTATTTCTTCTGTCTCTTCCTCTATGTCATTTAACTGTAATAGCATATTGACAGCTTTCTCTTTAACAAAAGCATTAGAAGCTTTTAAAGTCTCTCGGATATACTGGACTTCTTGTAAGATATTATCAGTGATCTCATTATGCTCTACTAATAAAGACTCTAGATAGCCAATAGATTTTTTACATTTATCCACATAGACTCTATCATCTTTATGTTCTATAATAGACTTCTTCAATAAGGAAATGGTATTGTCAATATAGACATGCTTAACAAGATCATGACTATCTTGGAGTTGTTTTACTAATACCTCAATGACTTTTAAACTATCTTCTAGTTTGATATTTCTTTCATCTACATGTCCCGAGAGAAATTTAGTCAATCCATACAGATCTTTCTTATAATCTAGGAAGTGCTTAGACAAAGACTTATATCGTTTAATGAGTTTATTAACATCATTAGACCTTCTTTGTTTATAGATATAAACTAAAAGTAAAAAGATAATAAAAAGCAAGGTACTGACAGTATGTGTCATCTGGTACTCCCCCTGCACAGAGTCAGATTGTATGATTTTATATCTTGATCAATATAGGATACACTTATGACATATCGCATACCACGAGATTTTATCACTTTAAAAGACGAGATTGCTTTGAAGCTAAGAGATAAAAATGTACAGATATACGGATCATTAGCACAAGTATTTCATAATCTCTTAAATGAAACTATGCACGACAGTGAGGATAGTCAAGAAAAAAGAGCTATGACTACTTATGACAACACAGGAAACACAAACTCATTCGAGGATTTTGATATCCCTAGAGATGTCATTAGAAAAATAGAGTTTGAAGAATCTCCTACAGCTATCTTTGTAGAATATCAAGACAGACTAGAACCTTTAGAAGAAGGGATCATAGCTAAACTAGAAAGAGGTAATAAAATAGTTTTAGTGACAGAGCATCCTAAGGAAAGAAAAACCATGGATGAACTCAAAGAAATGCATAATAAACTAGTCTCTTTAGAAAACAGAGTCCTAGAGAAGAATGGTATCGTATACAGAATAAGAGAAGGGATCAGTGATGGAGTTTAGTAAAGTCAGAGATGTCTTTGATTATCATTGTAGACATCTAAAGATAGATAGAGATATCGTAAGGAAACTAGAGCGATATAAGATAGAGTTTATCTCTAAGAATGAACAACATATCTCTTTCTTTGGCAGTAACTTGATTGGTTGTTATGCTGTTAGATTCACTCAAGGAGATAGAGACAAGATCTTTTATGATCTCTTGAAGATAGATGAAAAAGATGTCGACAAAGAGTTAGACAAGATCATTCCTAAAAAGAAATTCAATGTCGCTGGAGATAATGCTAATCTAGCTTTAATCTGGTTATGTCATGCAATATACAGAAGCACTATAGATGACAAAGATAAAGAAAATGGCATGGCTATTTGTATTGAGATTTTACAGTATAAGTTCTTTACTTCTAGACTATGGCGTCATTGGCGATATCCTTGTCCTGTACAAGAAGCAGAAGCGACATTAGCTGCTTTGAATAACAAGTTTATTATTAAACAAAAAGGTTCTTGGAATAATTACTTTAGAAGCATGGCTTTACACTTTATCAATCCTGAGACATCTCCTCATTTTGAAACCATAAAAAGCATGAGTAAAGATCTCAACTTTAATAGTGGTAATAAGAGCTATGATCGTAATAATACCGAGAAACAATGTACAGCTTATATGGCTACAGATATTCAGTCTCGCATTCGAGATATGTTAAAGAACATCTATGATATCTGGAAGAATGTCCATGAGAAAGGTAAGAAGATCACGACCCAATCTAAACTCTCTATCCTGGAAGGCGAAGCTTCTTTCAAAGATGATTTTAATAGAAAGACTAAACTGAACCAGTATATCCATAGTGTCGCTAGTGATAGAAACAGTTTTATTAAAAGTGAGTTAGTAGAGATTATTGTTAAAGCTTTGCCTACTATGCCTGAACATTATTTTTATAGAGTATTGGAGTATATTCCTGATAACTATAAAAATGCCAAGATAAGCGATCTTCTAGATTTAATTATCGAACATGCTATCAAGTATCTATCTGTGAATAATGAATTAAGCAGAAATCAAAATGATATTGCTTATTTATTAAGTAAAATGAAAGGTACTTATAGTAGCAGTAGAAGCAATGATGTCATGCTCATGCGAGTGAGAAAGAAAACAGAAGATCTGGTACAGATAGCTGCTAATACTAAAGCACCTGCTTTTATCTCTGCTACGAGAACAGGGGTATTGTTATATATCCTGTTAAGGACTTTTACTATGTCATACTACTCATCGTGAAGCCATAAGTCCCATTACACTCCCCTACTCAAAAGGAGTGTAATGGGATGTATGACACTTAATACCCAATAGGGTTGTTATAATTATATCTTGGTACAGAGACTTCCATTGTGTTAGATATCAAGCTATTCATTCTCCTCGTTTTTCTCTTTTCTCTGGCTTTTTCTATAAGCTGAGAAATAGAGAAGACATTTCTGTCAATACCTACGAGCTTATTGTCCAGTGCTCTTAATTCATTTTCTAATTTCATAGTGAGATAGTAGTCTGTTGTGGATTCTAGTTCACTATAGAGCTCTATCATTCTCTTTCTTAGATCCTCTTGTTCTTTAGACTCTAGATAGTCCATATAGTCATGTACCGTTTCTATAGGCTTTTCATTGGTCTTAGACATGAGTTCATGACTATCGATATCATAAGCCTCTAGATTCTTACCATTGGTAATCATCCACATACAGAGCAACCAAGAAATGACCATATCGTCATGACCATATTCATCATGGTCTATTCTACCATTCTTAATGACTAATCGCAATAACTGATCTGAGAGTACCGGATCTTTTATCTTTTCCTTGCATCTGGAAATAGCTTCTCTAAAACATTGTCCATAGAGACTATCTCGACTATATTGACCAGAGGCAGAGGTTGCATAACCAAAGCTTTTCTTATACTTATTACAGATGATTTCTTTCTTACCATCTCGCATGACTTCTTTATAGTTATCTCTACCAATTTCACTATCATTTTTCTCTTGTACAATTTTATTAAAGATCCTGGTAAAAGGATTTATACCATAGCTAGGCAAAGTCACTAAAAGATAATTAATAATAGCTACTCCTGAAGATTTAGCTTCTGGAATAAAGACTAATTTAGGATTATCTATTAATAATTGTAAAATATACTTACAGAAACTAAAGAGATTAAGGTTATTATAAGTACCAGCAGCTATGACTTTCAATGATTTTACATCGACAATGACTAAACCAATATCATCGGAGCCAGAAGCATCACTGGTATCTAGTCCTAGTATACAAGAGTTTTTCTGAAGATAATAAGATCTTTCCTCTTCGTCTATATACCATCTCAAAGAGCATCCTTCAGCATAGATTTCTTCTTTGACATCTTCTTGCTTATGTAGCGCTATAGCTTCGGCATCCTGTACAGAGAGAGGAGATTTTTCATTACCTGCTGTCCAGATATTGAAATAGTCTCTGTTGGCATCATCACCTACGGATTTGGTTCTTTCCATAGCTTCTAGCAGCCATTCATCGGTGAGTCCTAGTTGTCTATGAGAGAAAGTACAGTTGACTTGATATACACCATTTTTATACATAGAGCGGTCAGGTCTAGAATGGCTCCTTACTACTTGTTCCATTTCTTTTTGGTCTTTACAGTCAAAGAGTTTTCTCTCATCCAAGACCATAGACTCTTGTACCATTTGATATACAAATTTACCATCGGGATCATCTCGTCTACCAGCAGTAGTCGTATAAATAATACCATAAGGAGCACCCGCTTCCATAGCCCCTTCAATAGCAGCTGTCATTGCTGGTAGTGCGGCTGGTATCATGGTTCCTATATTGGGTATAAAGGGACCTTCGTCTATGTGTACAATACCTGTAGTAAAACCCCGTGCTGCTTTTAAAGCAGCTTTAGGGGACTGTTGACCTACAATAGTAGAATAAGTATTCCCTTTTCTTTTAACAGTGACTTCTTCACCATTGTTAGAATCATTTCTACCACGCATATCCAAGTACCATGGTAAATCTGAAAAGATATCCTTGATACGATCTATGTTTTTACGTCTTAGGGCATCATCTTTAGTTAGTAGAGTAGCTGCTGTGTTATCACAACGAACACCCAATAACCAAGTCATAAGTCCGTCTGTATTGAAAGACTTACCCGTTTGTCGTGGCTGGATGAGATAGACGGTACAGTGATTTAAAAATAACCACCATAAAGCAACGTTACTTCTATTTGCTCTAACTGGAATAGATTTAGTACCACCACGAGCAGGTGCTCTTAGAATCTCTCGCATGAAGTACCAGGGATTAATTTTACACTCTACTACGATTCTATCAATGGTATCTTGATCTAGATCCGGACTAAAAGGATCTACATATCTCAAATGTGGATTAATCAAAGCTAAATGAAAAGCATTGTTTTTAATCCCCATATCCCGATAGAGCTTAGCAAGTTCTATAAATGAAGTATTGGTGGTTTCTTTATGTATAGTAGCACTAGGATAGTAATCCCAGTCATCGTAAAATAAAATCATGCGATACGCTCCTGTATATTAGTTATTCATATGTCATATAGTCCATACTCCCCCTATGAAAAGGAGGAGTATGTCTGTAAAAAATCTTATCTTCCTCGAGACCCCGAGATAAGATACCTCAGATGGCGGTTCATATTTTCGCCATTGTTCATGTATAGGATCTTACCTGCTTTCTCTCTAAGGAGATCATAGTAAGTATTCCAAGCATCCGAATAGGTGTCCAACAAATTACGATATTGCCCCAAATCGGCACCCCCCATCAATCTAGCCTTATCTACTTCTATGGTGAGATGGGTATAAATATATCCCTTTATAGCCAAGGTAATAAGCTGGGAAAAGAAAGGAATCGATCTGGGTCTTATGTTAGATAACTGATCATCCATCTCTAATATACATACCAGGTAAACTGCGCCCATATATAACTGGGGATTATCCCTCACAATGATCGTGTTCTCGGCAATAAGCTCTACTCGACTATTTGTTGTGACTTGTAAATCAGATATACTTGATACTAGCTGATGTATTTTTCTATTGATCATGGAGTTACCACAATTAGCAGCAAATCCTTGTTCCATATAGGGACTAGCTGTACCTATAGTAATAGCTGTTAATATTGCTCTACCCCCAGTGACCTCTTTAGGGATATAGTATATCTGAGCATCATAATCCGATTGTATTACCTGGGCATTATTTAAAGGAATAAAGGAATATACCCCATTTTCTAGATTGAGATCAGGTAAAACGATTTTGTATATGACTTCTTCCTTGATGCATTGTTCTATGGTTTTAGGAGATTGTCTATAGGGATATTCTCTTTTTAAGAAAGCATCTTCTAAAAGCATTCTTGGGATTTCTCTAATAGCTCTAGAGATAGAGATTTGTACAGCATTCACTTGTATTCTCCAGATAGAATTGTTTATCATTTTATATCGTCATATATCCTGGATATCTAGATCCATGATTTTATTGGTCGTTTAGACCAATAAAAACTTGAATCTAGATTT
>ERZ773043.12-NODE-12-length-118543-cov-9.974689_pt1 | contig 118543 bp, 112 predicted proteins | sample MGYA00580636_ERZ773043 | MGnify/ENA primary metagenome ERZ773043 (study PRJEB29015, sample SAMEA2737992) | human oral metagenome | biome: human oral; feature: human-associated habitat; material: dental | place: China | collected 2065 ...
ACGAGCACGAACAAACCCTCGGCAGCCGAATTGCTACCGAGGGTTCGAGTAAGCACGAAATGGCGGAGAGAGTGGGATTCGAACCCACGGTAGGGGATGCCTACGCCGGTTTTCAAGACCGGTACCTTCAACCACTCGGTCATCTCTCCAGTCTCGCTTATTATAGCATGAGATGAGGCAAGGCAAAAGATGGGGGTGACCAACTTTTGTGTAAGCCCTGGATATTATCCTTATCCCCCTTGTTCTGCAAAGCCGAAACATTGCTTCTTCTCTACAATGTGGGCCAACACCACAACGGCTTATCCAAATGGCTGATGAGCCACCACCACTGCAATAACCTGCCGGGCACCGGCAGTGCGAAGGCGACGCGCGGCATAGCGAATCGTTGCTCCCGTTGTAGAAATATCATCAATAAGGCAATAGGTGACCTCTGATGGCAATGTACGCGAGCAGGTAAATGCCTGGCGGGCTTGCTGCTGGCGCTGGGTACGGCTACTCCCTAGCTGCACACTGTGCTGAGCGCGTGTGAGGACTGGCTGGCAGGGCAGGCCACGCAGCCGGGCAAAGGCTTGGGCCAGCAACCGGCAGTGGTCATACCCACGCTGGCGCTGATGGGCTGGAATGGTTGGGATGGGCACAATGATGGTATCCGCTGGTAGCGGCGGCGTGACGGCGTCGAGCAAGTCTGCAAGGGTGTGCTGAGCCGCTTGGGCACGCTCAAACTTATAGCGGTTTATCAGCTGCTCCAGCGCACCCTCACGCTGCAGGGCACACCAGGCAGCTGCATAGGGCAGGGTGCAGGTTTGACACTGGCCAGACAGGGTAGGCTGGCCACATTCGAGGCAGCGGTAGAGTGGGTCGCGAATGATGTCGTTTTTACAATTATCACAGAGTAGTGTCCCGGTGATGTTGCAACCACAACAGGTATGCGGGGCAAGGAGGGTGGCAAGGTAGGTCGGTATTGTGATTTTTACACTCATGAGGCCTCTCCGGTTGATTATACGTCATCGATTAGCTATAATAAATCCAGACTGTTGTCGAAATGGTAATTTGTGAATTAGCAAAAGAAAGTATGTGGAGGAAACTATGGCCCGGAGTCAAGATGATGATCTTTTGATCGGTGATGAGCTTGCGGCAGCATTTTTGGAGGGTGATGACTCGCTCGCACCGGCTGCGCCAACCCACCAACCGATGAATCACGCCCAAGCAAACCCAATGCCTGCCCAGAGCCAGCAGAGCCAAGCTTCGCCGTGGGGCGAAGAGCCTGCCCAGAGCGAGGAAGACTACACTGGCCAATTGGCAGTGGACGTGTATGAGACCGAGACGCAGCTGGTGGTGAAGGCCCGCACCGCTGGAGTGAACCGCGAGGAGCTGGATGTGAAGATCAATGATGGGCTCTTGACGATCGTTGGCACGCTGAGCAGTGGTGATGACACCGTAGCTACCAAATGGCACAACCAAGAGTGCTACTGGGGTGAATTTAGCCGTACGCTGGAGCTGCCCGTAACGGTACGCGAAGATGAGACGACAGCCGTGCTAAAGGATGGCGTGCTGACCATCACCTTTGAGAAGGTTAAGCAAGAGCAGGCCAAGAAGATCCCGATTCTCTAGGGAAGAAAAGACAAGCTTTGAAATGATGACCCCGCTGGTGCGGGGTTGTTTTGTGCTGTGAGAAGTGGGTAATGCGAGCCTTGAGGCCTCTTATGTTCTCTATTTCATTTAGCAGAGCGTGAATATTGGTAGCAGAAGATAGATTATCATTTAGTATTAGCACTGAGAGGCTAGTGTTCTAGAGAAAGCTTTTGCAATAACTGTAGGAAAATGGTGGCGAAGATGAGGAGAAGGGTTGAGAGCTGTTGAGATTACTGATCTTAATCAGGAGGTTGTAGCTCATACAAGAGGTGGCGAAAGTAGTGGGGTGTAATGATTTTGTAAAACGGCTCTGTTAGGGTATATAGTTGAAGAAGCTAAAGAATACTAGAAACTTCCCAAAACACCTCCTGAATGGTGCGATGGCTTATTATGAGGTTTCTGAGTGTAAAGTATAATGAGCGCAGTGTGATGATGATTCTCCAGCTAGAGTGAAATGGAATAGCATGGCTAGTGCTACGCAAAAACAGTCAGTGTCAGACGCCATTAGTAATAGACAGACTTTCTTGCGTAAGTGTCGTCGAATATATCCTCAACAAAAAGTACCACCCTGCTGGAGGGTGGTATAAGAGAGAGCCAATGAAGAAAGGTGGTTGTGTTATTGCCCTTGGTTGGCACCGATGTTGACGACGACGAAGTTGACGAGCGCGTAGGCGATGATTGCGACGACAAGACCAACAATGGCGTACATAATGGTGTTTTTGGCACCTTGTACGGCGTTTGAGTCACCGTTTGAGACAGTGTAGCGCACACCACCAACCACAATCATGATGACGGCGACCGCACCAATGATAAAGAGGATCACGTTAACGATAATTTGAAAGATACCTGAACCCTCAGTACAGCCTTCTTTTTCGCTGCCAAAGAGACAACTTACTTGGTCGTTCCCCTTAGCAGAGCCAACCCCTTTCTTAAGCCCGAGACCGTTGTCGGATGCAGCTGCTGCCCCCACGTGTGGAGCTACCAGCCCAGCAACACCTGCAGCCAGCATTGGCACGGCGAGGAGTGTAAGCATAGCTTTTTTGATATTGATTTTCATTGTCGTATCCTTTCTATTGGCATTAGTACCATCTTGTACTATCTGTACTATCTATATATACCAAAAAATTGCTAAAATGTTAAGAGTTAACGGAGAAAATTCCCAAAAAAGAGCCTATTTTATCACAAAATGCAAATGAAGTGGATGTGAGGACAATACTTAGACGTACGTGTAGTTGGCGGTTGGGGTGGATTGATTGCCACCACTCACAAGGTTATCGACGACGAAGTTGACCATAGCATAGGCAAGAATAGCTACAACGAGGCCAATAATAGCATAGAGAATGGTATTTTTGGCACCCTGGATGCCGTTAGAGTCACCATTCGATGTGGTGTAGCGGATGCCACCAATGACGATCATAATAACCGAGACGGAGCCAAGAACAAAGAGCATCATATTAATAATACTCTTAATAGCCGTGCCAACATCAATCCTGTTCTCGTTACCACCTGCCTTGATGATACCATCCTTAACCTTACTTTGCGCAGTAGTATCTGCGAAAGTATGCAGTGGTGTGATAGCACTAGCACTCACAGAAGGGGCGACAAAGCCGACAAACAGGACTGAACAAACTCCAGCACCGAAAATTGTTTTTGCTATGATATTCATATGATCTCCTTGGTTAAATTTATAAAAGATTATCAGTTATCCAGTTAACAACACTATATGACGTGATAGCAATCACTAGTCCTGCAACTGCATAGAGAATTGTGTTACGGGCAGCTTTTACTGTCTGAGGGTCGCCCCCTGCTAGGCTAAAACGAAAACCGGCATAAACAATCATGAAGGTTGACACAGACCCAAGAATGATAAGAGCAGTATTAATACCATTCTTAACGATTGACTCGGGGGTAACACCAGCGCCGCTTGAAGTTGCAACTTTGCAGCCATCCTCTCCGTTATTATCACTAGCATTTTTACACGCTTCATTACCATGGAGCGACTGATTGACGTTAACGTGTGCGTATGATGATGTTGACAGCAGAGTTGTGCTTGAGGCTACAGCGCTAAAGCATACACATAATACAGTGCCAAGGTAGATAAATACGTTTCTCTTTTGAAGCTGAATCATGTACCGAGAACCCCGTTTATAACAGTGTTAGTGATGACGAAAGCAAGAAGAATAATAGCCAGGCCGACACATGCAGCTAATAAGGCATTTTTTGCTCGTCGAACTTGGTTGGGATCATCTTGGGAGATAACATACATAAATCCTGCAACAATGATAGCTATAACTGCAATAATGCCACCCCATATGTAGGCTACATTGAGAATATCTTTTATGATTGAGCTGTTATGAGCACTACTGTGATAGCCTATTTCTGATGCTCTAATCTCGCGGAGTTTGTCTGTTGTTGCAAAAAAATGTGCGAACATCAAATAACCCCTGCCACCATATTAACAATTGCCGCTGCAGATATTGCGATGATGAGACCGATTAACGCATCTCTGATAGTGTTTTTTGCTTTTGCCATCGATTCCGGGCTTCCAGCACTAACGATATACATGTAGCCTCCTTTAATGATAAACCCAACCGTAACATAAGCAACAACAACCATGGCCGCTTGCAGTACATTTAGGCCGATAGTGAGAAAATAAGTTTCTGTGCCTACCTTTTTTATATTTGCACAATCATTTTCATCCTGGAGGCCACGATACCAAGCTGGCATACCCAAGAAATTTGGAGGTGAGCAAGGCGCAGCAGCTTGTGCTGGTGCGGATGGAGTAATGATAGCCAATCCCACGATAACCATGAAAGCATATGCCATAACACGCCCTCTCATGATGTGATGATACCTCCTGGTACAAGGAAATTAATTACAATGCTCATTACAGCAAAAGCTAAAATACCAACAACAACATTTGTGATAATACTCTTCGCTTTTGCGGTCTGCTGTACATCACCGCTTGCACTTGAGTAGAGAATGCCAGCATATGTTAGGCCACCTACTGCAGCAACACCAACACCAATTGTTAGCAGCTTTAAAATGCCTTTCAAGGTGTTGATAATATTTTCCTGACCAAGCTTATCATTGTCTTTATTTGAGACGCACCGTACATTGTCAAAATCTAACACATTACACCCACTTCCTGGTGCCGCCATTACTCTTGCTGGCGCGACAACGCTGCCAACAAAAATTGCCAGCACTGCACCAAAGCCCAAGACCAATCGTTTATATTTCATCATACTATTCCTACGCTGTAGTGTATACGATACGAGCGGTGTTGTAAAGACTGGGGCAGAGGCAGGAGAGCTGGTCGAGCTTTGAGCTGTAGGCAACAAAAACTTGACCACTGTGCTATATTATGCTAATGTCGAACAAGACATGAACAGAGCGTGGCGAGTGGTTGCGCGGGCGAGGGGTTGTCTGCGGCAATATACGGGGTGGCTGGCACTATTAGTGATGGTGCTGCTTGGGCTCGCACTCGCTGCTCCTATGCCGGTGCATGCTGCCGAGACAGCGCAGCGCCAAGGTGAGAACCTTATTTTTCGCCATAACACATTCAAACCACACCAGGCCAGCAACGAAGAGTTGACGGCGCGTGGCCTGCCCACTGGTGTACACCTCTACGAATATACGCCAGCATCAGATCGACGCCAGACCATTATTTTTCCAAATGGCACTGATCCGCTGCGTGCAAGAGAAGCGACATATGTAGAGTATGCTTTCGTCGAGCCAAATATATATAACAAGCTGGGTGATGCCGTTGCCATCACTGTCTCGGGACAGCAGGAGGCAGCGCCGCAAAATAACCAAAATAATGACGCCCAGGCAGGACAAAACGCCCAAAACAACGGTAATAACCAAAACGGCCAGGCGGCAGGAAACGACAAGAACAATAATCAAGGTGATAACCAGCCCCAAGACAAATCCGCCGAGCAAACAGATAAAGATGATGGTGCCACGACCAGTTGTAGTGGCACAGCGCTGGGTAGTATTGGCTGGATTGTCTGCCCGGTGAGTAACTTCATGGCGTGGATCACTGACCAGCTCTACCAGCAGGTGGCGCAGTACTTGGCGGTGCAGCCGCTGCAATCCAGTGGTGATGGCACACTCTTTCGCTTTTGGGCGATCATGCGCGACTTGGCCAATATCGCCTTTATCATCGTCTCGCTCATCGTAGTTTATTCGCAAGTTACCAGTGTTGGTATTAGCAATTATGGCATCAAGAAAATGTTTCCGCGCTTAGTGGTGTCGATTATTGTCGTCAATATGTCGTTTTGGCTGTGTGCGGCAGCGATTGATATTTCGAATATATTGGGCTTTCAGCTGCAGCAGCTGTTTGTCAATATTGCCTCGACGGTCAATGGGGCGGATTATAACACGCTTAACAAAATTACGTGGCCTAATGTCATGAGTGCTCTGCTGACGGGTAGCGCTGGTGCAGTGGGTGCGGTGGTGGGGGTGAGTGCACTGGTGGGCGCGACCGATGGAGCGCTGGCGATGGCTATTCCGCTGCTGGTCGGTGTGCTGCTGGCGGTTATCATCGCTGCGGTAATTATTGCGGCGCGTCAGGCGCTCATCACCATTCTTGTCATTGTCTCGCCATTTGCTTTCTTAATGCATGTGCTGCCTAGTACAGAGAAGTATTTTGATAAGTGGAAGGATCTCTTTATGACGATGATGCTGATGTTTCCGCTGATGTCGATATTGTTTGGCGGGTCGCGCCTGGCAGGAGTGGCTATCCTAACCAATGGTAAGGATGCGAATAATCTCAACCTCATCATCCTTGGCTTGGCAGTGCAGGTGGTGCCACTGGTGCTGACACCCTTTGTGGTGCGGATGAGCGGCTCACTGTTAGGGCGGCTGGGCGCGATTATGAATGATCCACGGCGTGGCATTGTCGACCGAACGCGGACCTGGGCACAGCAGCGGGCAGACCTGCGCAAGTCGCGCGTGCTTGCTGGCGATGCGCAGCGCAACTGGCTGGGTAATGCGGCGCGGCGGCGGGCCCTGAAGAAGCGCGCTATTCAGCAGCGAACCGATGCCTACACCAAGCGCTTTGAAACAATGGCCGACTTATCGGCGGTGGGGCGGAGCAATGATGAGTACAACCGCTACACCGACCTGCGTGGCAAAGAGGGGGCAGCGCGGCGCGACCGAGCCTGGAATGCGCGCCTCTTGCAGGATGATGAACTGAAGCAGCGAGCGCTCAATACCCAGCTCACCACTGATGAAGCCAAGAATGCTGCCCACAAGCTGGATGCACTCTATGATGAGCTGAAGCTTGGCGGTGAGGTATCAGCTGGCTTGAGCCATGGTCTGGGGCGGCGCGCTTATGCAGCGGCCGAGGTGGGTGCGCTAACGGAGATCCGCAGTGCGATGGCGCAGCGCGAAGTGCGGGCGAAGATCGACCGTGAGCTTTTGGCTGATGGGGCAGTGGCCAATGCCGATGGTGTGGTGCTGCGCGATGGCGATGGTGTTGCTCTGCGCCGCCGAATGGTCGATGGTCAAACGCTGCAAGACTACGCCACAGGGGTAGGGCACAAGAACTTGATGGTAGCCGGCCAGACGGCGCGGCTGCGCAAGGAGTTTGGTGAGCATGTTGCGGCTGAAGACCAGTTGATGCGCCACTTCAAGCTCAATAGCAGCCAATGGCAAGCTATGGCCGCCACTGGCGATACTGCCATCACCCTCACCGATGCCAGTGGCAACCAGCACACCTTCCGGGCGGATAATGAATATGTGAAGGAGGCGGCCATCGAGCACCAGTTCCGCGCCGGCTCGGCTGGCCAAAAGCGTGAGATCATCCGCGAGACTGGCCGCGAGATCGAATACGTGGCGGATGATGGCACGGTGCAGGTGCGTCAAGGGTACAACTACGATGCCCGTGCGACTGTCTCGGCCGAGGCGGTGGCCTCTGGGGTGGCGGGTGCGGTGCCGTTTGTTAATGACGTGACATATGATGCGATCTTGCGCGGCGAATACAACGGCGCAGCTGCTGAGAAGATGCACTCGCTGCGCCAAGTCTTTGAGGGGCGGCTCAAGGCAGAGAACTTCGCAGGGGCAAATGATGGCGCACTAGAGCTGATCTATAGTATCCCCGACTTGCCCGACTACCAGCAGATCAAAGACTCGTATCTTCGCACTCTTTCGCCTGAGAAACGGGCTGCCATCGAGCCGACCTTTGATCAAACCTATGCTGAGCGCCACCAAGCCCTCCGCCACGACGCCTACCGCATCCTTAACACTCCAGAGCTCCGCCGCAACACCAACGCTGCCAACCGCGCTGTGTATGAGCGGTATGCAGAGCGACCACAGGGGTAGAGTACACTAAACACTCCGCAGAGTACGCGGAGTGCTGGATGATTACAGTAGTGAGGGTTAGGCCTCTTCCTGTGCTTTTTGGGCTTTTTCTAGGTAATGCAGAGATTTTTTATATGAACAGATACTTGCGGCAAACATTGTGCCACTAATAGCTGCTCCAATAGCACCTTTTGTAGCTTGGTCGAATGAATCTTGACGTCGTTGCGAATCGAGGCTGGCAACATCTGTTGGGTCAACTGTCTCTGTTTCATTTGGTGTAACTACTGTAATATGTGAAAAAATTGACGATGACTCATCTGGCTCCCAACGCGCACCATAGCCGGTAGATAGCCTGATTCCTGCTAGGGCAACTGCCCCAAGACTACCAATAAGGACACCATTTCCAAACGCTCTTTCAAATCTGCCGAGCAGTGACGATTCTTCTGCTCTACCAAGAAGAGACTCGATGTGTGCTTGCTTGATTATTTTCTGGACTGATGGGTCTGATTCATCACAGTCTTCATCATATTCATTGGTTGCAGCCTCTGGGCTCGCTGGTGTCTTGAAGCGGGCGGTTGATGAGGCGCATGGGTAGCTCGTCGTCTGGGCAGCGGGGAAGATGGCAGTTGGGCTGTTGTCGCCTCCGGTGTGTTTGGTATCGGCGAGGGTCGACGTGGGCAGCTCGGTTGCAAGGTCAGCCGGATTAGCCTCATATGATGCGGTATTAGCTCTTCTGCCGGGCATTGTTTTCTCCTTGTGATTACTAGAAGTTATTGTGTGGTACTTGTATATTACAAATTGGTGGGGATTTTGTCAAGGGAGTAAAATTGAACCCAAAACTCACCGATCAAGCGGTGGGCTATGGGGCAAAAACAGAGGTAGTGCACTGGCTTCTTCCTATAGTGGGCTAGCGCGCTGTGCTGCTACCGGCGGGTAAAGATCTCGCGCAGGCTGAGCTTGCGGCTGTACTCCAGCGCACCAAAGCGGAAGAGGCGCACGCCCATCATGATGGCGATGGCGGCACAGACGGCCAAGATGCTAATGCTAATGGCGGCATCCATGGCGCTGAGGTTGCCAATCGCATTGCGCAACATGAGTGGGATGGGTGAGGTGAGCGGGAAGTAGGTGATGATCTTGCTTGGCAGCGCGTCTGGTGTGGAGACGAGCATCGAGGCGGCATAGAGCGGCGCAAAGAGCAGGATCATGATGGTGGCAAAGAAGCTGCCCGCTTCCTTGGCGGTGGGCACAGCGGCACCAATGGCCACCAGCATACCGGTGAAGAAGAGGAAGCTTGCGCTAAAGGCAAGGAAGCCTATCCCTATCCGCACGGGGTCAACCACAATGTGTGAGAGGTCGACATCGGGCAATTGCAGCTGGTCTTTGAAGAAGAGATAAGCAACAAGCACTGGCAAAATAACGAGCAGCCCCTGAATAAACGCGAGGACGATGAGCGAGATAATCTTCCCGATGATGAGTGTGCGAGCGTGCACCGTGGTGAGGATCATCTCGATGACGCGGTTTTCTTTCTCCTCCGTTGTGCTGGTGAGCATTTGGTTGCCAAAGAAGCTAATGAGGAAGTAGAACAGCACTAAGAAGAGCCCAGGCAGGATCATCTCGTTGATGGCGTTGTATTCTTTGCCATTTTTGTAGACGGTATTCTTGGTGTTAATTTTGTCTTGGATGACCATGCGCACTGCTGGGCTGACTTCTAATTGGACAGAGTTAGAGAGCAGGCTGGTGGCAATGCTGCCGTAGCGGCCGTTGTCAAAGAGCCCGACGTCTTTGCCATAGACTTCCACCCGTTCTTTGGCGATGTCTTTAGGGTAGTAGATGTAGGCATCGAGCGTACCTTCTTGGACCCGCTTGATAGCAGTAGCTTTGTCCGCGGCAGCGACAGGCTGGGCTTTAATAGCGGCAAGTAGCTCTGGCTTGACAAGCTTCGATTCATCTGTGACGGCAAAGCTAAAGGATTGCTTCTCGAGGTTCTTAGCAGCATCGGCCGAGGCTTTATTAGAGAGAAATATAACGGCAAAGACCATGGCAAACACCAGCGGGAAGCTGATCGCCGCAAACCAAAACGACTTCTTCTTGAGCGAGCGAGTGATCTCGAAGCGGATAACGGTAGATAAATTATGCATATTAGTTGTCCTCCTTGCTGGGCTGGCTATAGACCTGGATGAAGATGTCGTCGAGTGATTTGCCACCAAACTGCGTGCGTACCTCAGCTACCGTGCCGTAGGCATGAGCCACGCCATCTTTGAGCAAGAGAACGCGGTCGCATAGGCGCTCGACTTCGTCCATCTGGTGGGTGATCATTACGACTGTGGCTCCCTTGGCTTGGTGCTCCTCAATGATCTCCATCAGTAAGCGCCGGTTGACGGGGTCAAAGCCCTTGGTAGGTTCGTCGAGAATGATGAGCTCTGGGTCGTTGATAATGGTGATGCCGAGCTGAACCTTTTGTTGTTGGCCACCACTGAGCTTGTCGAGGCGAGTCTTGGCTTTGTCGGCCAGGCCAACTCGCTCGAGGAAGGTGAGTGACTTGCTGCGAGCTTCGCTGCGGCTCAGGCCCTTGAGCTGGCCAAAGTAGATCATCGTGTCGATGACACTCTCCTTCTTGTAGAGACCGCGCTCCTCTGGCAGATAGCCAAGCTTGACGTCGCCCGAGACGGAGTATGGCGTGCCATTGACGAGTAGCTTGCCACCAGTTGGTTGATATATGCCAAGGAGTGCGCGGATCGTGGTAGTCTTGCCCGAGCCGTTGCTCCCCAAAAACCCAAACGTCTCGCCGCGCTTGACCTCAAAACTGAGATCGTCGATGACGCTGGTCTTGCCAAATTTCATCGAAAAATGGCTGACGGTGATAATAGAGTCTGTTGTTTTCATAGTATAGTTGTAGCACGAGCAAGCTGTGGCGTAAAGAGGAGTGGTGGAGGGGATTAGTCGTTAATAGTTGCTTCTCAAGAGAACATAGCCCACCAATCATGCTCAAACTGAACCGGATTGATTGCTCAACCCGAGAGTGTAATATATACGCTGCGATCAGATTGAGACACGAGTTTAGTGAGCTATGTTTGGTGGGCTAGGAGCCCTTCTTTCGCCTCTCGCGTCGCTTTAGCTGCCTGAGCCGTTCTAGGCTAAAGGCTGCAATTCCTCCTAGTCCAACGAGGACGAACATTAAGAACGTCTTCGTTGGTGTATTGGGCATCAAGTACCCGATACAGAAGATAGCGACAAAGCAAACACTCGAGGTGGCTAACAGCCATCTCGCGGCGTGTCTACCCATCTTCTCTGTGAACCAGAGCATCATGCAGAGGCACACTATACCAAACGAAAAGCCGATCATTGAAGCGATCTCTTCATTCGGCATCTTTCTCACCTCCTCTCTCAGAAAGTGAGCTCGAAGCAAAGGGCAACTCTTGCCCTAAGCCAAACTTCGAGCAAAAGTTAATATATATCAGTATATGAATGACGTGTCAAATTTTGCGTACCAACTCACCACCCTTGCAACATAAAAAGCAGGCCCCGCATACTGTAAGATGTACTACCAATTTACAGAAAGGAGACCTGCTATGGCCTATACTGTAAGCCTCTGAGCGAAAAGAGAAAGGCGTTTTGCCTTTATCTTTTTTGAGGAGGTGCCGCAGTATACCTTAAGTATTCTACCAATCCTAACCTACCAAAAGCGAGAGCTAGTGCTATGCGTCTGTTAGTTGTAGACCAGCTACCTGTCATGGTTGTTGCCAGAAAGTGTGGTGTCCATCGCAGTACCATTTGGCGCTGGAAGCAGAAATGGAACGCTCTCAATCGGTATGTCCAGATGGACAATGTCAACCGTCCGAACAGGCAAGTCAAGACAAGGAGCGGTATCTCTTGCTTTCGGTTGGCTGCTTGTCGTTGGAATATACCAACCGATTCGTCTCGTCCACACACAAGTCCTCGCGCAATCTCGGACACCATAGTGCGTACTGTGTTAGCAGTGCGCACGCAGCTGCAGCGCTGTGCTGAGGTGGTATGGCACTATGTGACGCATACGCTAGGAATGACTGTCAGTTTGTCTAGTGTTCGCCGCATTCTTCGCCGCCATCACTGCTTCGACGGCGCTAGAAAGCCGCGGATTAGAAGAAGTAATCCACATCGACCAAGAGCGACCGCCCCAGGCAAGCTTGTCCAAATAGACACGATCCACCATGTCGATCCACACACTGGCAAGCGGTTGTATTACGACACGGTTATTGACCTCTTTAGTCGTCTTGCCTACGCTGAGTCACACACCAGTCTGCGCCCTGGGATCGCTGCGGCAGTTGTCCTAAGAGCGCAGGAGAAATGGCGTAGCTATGGCTTTACAACAATCTCTTTGGTGCAGTGCGACAACGGGCCAGAGTTTGGAAGATACTTCGCGCAAGAGCTAAAACGAGCTGGCATCCAGCTACGCCATAGCCGCCTCGGCAGACCGAACGACAACGCCCACATTGAACGATTTAACCGCACGCTGCAAGAGGAATGTATTGGCCATGTCTGGCGGAGACACATCTCACTTGGCTGCCAGCGTCAAACCCTTGCTTGCTATATTGACTTCTACAACAGCAAGCGCATACACTTAGGCATACAGCTGCGGACACCTGCTGGGATGTTGCAGAGGTGGTGAGGTGTGTACGATTTTGGCATAGATTGCTCGAGAAGTCCGCTATTGCCCTCGGTTGTGGTGCGTATACCGCAGCGATACATAATGAGCTGTGTCTGTACCTTAAAATTTCACATAGTTCTCACACTCCATCAGATGAAGTAGTGAGTGGAGGGGTTAGTACTGGAGAGGCTTAGACACCTAAATATAAGCCAGTCTTCTCACTTGGATAATTATTACGGTGTGATGCTTGATAAGGACATTCACGTCGCATTTTGCACCGTGCTACAATACTCCTATGAAACTGAAACGACTGATGATGCCGCTGCCGTATCGACGTTTGGTGATTGCATTTGTGGCGGGGTTTTGTGTGATGGTGTTTGAGTTGGTGGCAGCGCGGGTGATGTCGCCAGTGGTGGGGGCGTCGACGTATGTGTGGGCGAGCATTATTGGTGTCATTATTGCGGCGATGAGTCTGGGTTACTGGCTAGGTGGTGTGCTGGCCGATACGCGCTCGCGCGATGGCGATGTAGCGTGGTTGCTGCTTGGCGCGGCGCTGCTGATGCTAACGGAGCTATGCCAATACTACGATATATTGCGGTGGGTAGCGCAGCTACCGATCGATATTCGCCTGCAAGCTACAGTGGCGGCGAGCCTACTTTTTGCACCGACCAACCTGGTGCTGGGAGCAGTGAGTCCCTACCTGGTGGAGCGGCAGACTGAGACGCTGGCGCGAACGGGGCGGTCGGTGGCGTCGCTCAGTGCGGTGAATTCGATTGGTGGAATCGTCGGTACCTTTGCGGCGGGGTTTTTCTTGTTTGGTTGGTTGGGGATTCACGACGTGCTGGTGGTGCTCATTAGTCTGCTTGTACTGGCCAGCTGGCTGGTAGTGCCAGGCCAGCGCTGGCAATGGCGCGTGGTGGTGAGTGTGCTGTGCGTGGGTTTGGCGCTGGGCTATCGTATGGCGCCAGTGGTGCGAGCCCAGGCTGCGCAGACGATCGACACCGCAGCGGCACACTACACGCTCCAGCAATGGCATCGGCAGGATGGCGCGATTATCCGCGGGATTGCCAGTGGGCCGGCCGGTGTGCAGTCTGGTGTGGTGGTAGGGCAGCCGCAGCAGCTGCCATTTTGGTACACGCGCCAGATGATGCAGGCGGTGGAGCAGGCCCCGCAGCGCCAGCGCATCTTGGTGCTGGGCGGTGGGACCTTCACGGTGCCGCGCCTCCTTGCTCAGCGCTACCCGCAGAGCCAGATCGATGTGGTAGAGATCGACCCCGGGCTCTTGCCGATCGCTCGCCAGTATTTTTATTATCGCGATCCAGCCAATGTGCGGCCGATCTTCCAAGATGCGCGCGTCTTCCTTGAGCGTAGCACCGAGCAGTACGATATCGTCCTCGTCGATGTCTATAACGATGGCGATGTACCTGCCTCGCTGGCAACACAAGAGTATGCCACCGCACTCAAGCGGCATCTTCGCCCACATACTCGTGTGGTGGTTAATATGATCGCCAGCCGCCAGCCAGCCTGCCAGCCACTGTTTGCTGCTCAGGATGCGCCGTATGCTGCGCTATTGGGGCAGGGGAGCTTCCGCTATGAGCGGGCAGATGGCTGGGATTATACTAATGTCGTGGCAACGTACGGTGGCGATACCTCTCACCAGCCAGCTCCCTTCGCCGGCCAGCCGCCCTACCATGATGATTATGCTCCTTTTGAGCGGCTCCGGCAGGAGTGCCGGGAGGTGTCTGAGCGTCAGGGGTGAGAGGGTGAGAGTGATACGCTGTACGTTATCCAACGTTGACTATCTACGTTGATTACTACTTCTGCGTTCGCTCGCATTTCCTATTACGCTATCCAATGGAATGGGAGGGTGAGCCTAGAGAGGATACGAAAGCATGAGCGTGCTTGTTATAGTGTGCTGTCAGCACCGACAGAGGTCGCCCGCAAAATCGGTTGTAGTTTTCACAAAACCTCTTGCCAAGCACCATATCTGGCGTCTATAGTAGAACCCAGACGCTACATATATAGCGAGCACACATAAACACGGGAGAGACAAATAATAGAGATCGGCTCCAGGCGTGCCCTGGTGGCTGGTTTTGTGCACCGTATGATAAGGAGCCTAAGGGGAGGGATGATGACGATTCATATTACTAAGCGTGATGGTACGACCGAGCCATTCGACACAACCAAGATAAATGCTACGTTGCTGGCGGCAAGCCAGGGGTTGGCCGATCCGTTGCAGAAGATCGTGCAGATTGCTCGCGAGCTGCAGCTGACGCTCTTTGATGGGATGACGACCAAGCAGCTGGAGGAGACGCTCATCCAGACGACGGTGCAGAATATTAAGGATGACCCAGACTACGACACGATTGCAGCGCGCCTGCTGCTGGGCACGATCTACCGTGATTTGCTGGGTGTATATACTACTGATGAAGAACTGCGCCAGCGTCATAGGGAGGTTTTCCCGCGCTATATTCGCCAGGCAGTGGCCGATGGCTTGCTCGACCCGCGCATGGAAGATGAGACGATCTTCGACCTCGAGCGCCTGGCTGCCGCACTTGACCCTAGTAAAGACAGACTGAGTAAATATCTTGGCGTGGTGACCAACCGCAATCGCTACGCCCTGCGCAAGCAGAACGGTGAGCCGCTCGAAGTGCCGCAGTTTACTACTATGCGTATCGCCATGGGTCTGAGCTACAATGAGGAACACCCGACTGAGGCAGCCATTGAGTTTTACCAGCACATGGCCAACCTCGAATACAGCCCGGGCGGGAGCACTCGCGTTAATGCTGGTGGGTTGTTCCCGCAGCTGAGCAATTGCTTCGTCATGGAAGTGCAGGATGATATGGAGTCGATTGCTAAGAGTGTGCGCGATACGATGTGGATTGCTAAAGGGACGGGCGGTATCGGTGTCAGTTTTACGAAGCTGCGGGCGGCAGGTAGCCCAGTCAAGACAACTAACACAACAAGCACGGGGCCAATTCCGTTTATTAAGATGATCGATACAGCGCTGTTTGCGGTGTCACGCAAGGGTAAAAAGATGGGCGCAGCGGCTGTGTATATGGAAAACTGGCACATCGATTTTAAGGAATTTATAGATCTGCGTTCTAACTCCGGCGATCCGTATTTGCGGACGCGCTTCCTCGATACAGCGGTGTTTATTAGTGATGAATTTATGCGCCGGGTACAGGCGGATGAAGATTGGTATCTCTTTGACCCAGCCGAGGTCAGTGACTTGAGCGAGCTGTATGGCGCGGCTTTTGCTAAGCGGTATGCGTATTACATTACTCAGGCTGAAGCGGGCAAGCTGCGCGCTTATGACAAGCTGCCTGCGCGCCAGCAATTCCACAGAATTCTGAGTAGTTTGCAGGCGACCGGCCACCCATGGCTCACCTGGAAGGATGCTATCAATCTCCGTGCGCTTAACAATAATACTGGTACTATTCATCTTAGTAACCTCTGTACAGAGATCACCTTGCCGCAAGACGAGCACAATATTGCGGTATGTAATCTGGTGAGTATTAACCTCAGCGCCTTCCTGGATGACGCGACCAAGACGTGGGATTGGCCACGGCTCGAGCAGGCGACGCGCTCAGCCACGCGGCAGCTTGATAACCTTGTAGACATTACCACAACACCCATCCCAGAGGCGATGAATAGCAACCTGCAAAACCGGGCGATTGGCCTGGGCTTTATGGGCCTGGCCGATGTGCTAGAAAAGCTCGAGCTGAGCTATGAATCTGAGGCGGCGTACGAGCTGATTGATCAGCTGGCGGAGTTTATTAGCTACTACGCTATCGATGAGTCGGCTGAGCTGGCAGTGACGCGCGGTAGCTATCCTAACTTTGCTGGCAGTGGCTGGAGCAAGGGCGAGCTGCCTATCGACACGATTGACCGGCTTGGCGCGCAGCGGGGTGAGGCAGTAGCAATTAACACGACTCGCCGCCTCGACTGGGAGGCGCTGCGCCCCAAGGTGAGGCGCGGCATGCGCAATGCCACGCTGATGGCTATTGCGCCTACCGCCAATATCTCGCACGTGACGGGCACCACTCCAGGGATCGACCCGCAATTTAGCCAGATCTTTAGCCGGAGCACGCTCAATGGCAAATTCCTCGAGGTTAATGCTAACCTGGTGCACAAGCTTAAAGCCCTTGGCCTGTGGGAGGAGCTCAAGGATGAGCTGCTTACTAACCAAGGCGACATCCAGCACATGGAGCAGATCCCCCAGGCGGTGCGCGATGTGTATAAGACGAGCTTTCAGCTGAGCCCGTATGCCTTCATTGAGGTAGCAGCCTGCGCTCAGAAGTGGGTCGATCAAGCGATTAGCCGCAATATGTACTTAGAATCGCGTAATATCGAGGAGTATATTACGATCTACAGCGAAGCCTGGCGCCGCGGCCTGAAAACGACGTATTATTTGCACGTGAAGCCGCGCCACCAGTCCGAGCAGGTCTCCATTCGCGCCAACAAAACCGAACAAAAACTCCACCAAGACGCCAAGCGCGTGGGCTTTGGTGGCTTCTACCGCGCACGCAAGAAGCAGGAGGAAGGGAAGGAGAAGGAATCGTGAGCCACGAGTATAGCGATATAGCAAAGATGAGAGCAAGCACAGAGCTGTCAGTTGATGGATCGCAGCGACCGGAGCTCGCGCCGGGTGGTGTCCATCACACTATCGGCACTGTAGCGATTGCGGAGGCAGACAGCACAACCTCAATACATTATGTCCAATATGCCCTTGATGTTGACCTGGACTCACCACTATTCCCAGCGCTAGAGGTGTCCGAGAGCTCGCGCCAGCAGCAAAACAACAACTCTGCTGTTAAACGGCGCCACCCAGCAGATATGGAACAAGAAATATAAGTGTAGATAGTATAATAATTAATTCGTTTTTTACAAAAACAAGGAGGTAATAATGGGCATTTTAGGATCAGGCGTACGCGATGGCTTGCAGCTCAAGCCGGTGCGCTATGACTGGGCGTACCGCCTATACAACCAAGCGGTGGCCAACACGTGGTTCCCGAATGAGGTGCAGCTGAGCCAGGATTTGGCGGATTTTGAGAAATTGAGCGAGGACGAAAAGCACGCCCTGAAGACGGTGATTAGTTACCTTAATCCTAACGAGCTGCTGATCAATAAATCGCTGGCTTTTGGTATTTACCCTTGCGTGAATGCCGCTGAGTGCCACCTGTATCTTTCGAAGCAGATGTGGGAAGAGGCCAACCACTTTATGACGTTCGAATATATTATCGAGACCTTCCCGTTTGACCGTGAGGAAATTTATGCGGCCGGCTGGGGCAAAAAATCCCTGGCCGATAAAGCTGCCTTCCAGACAAAGTACGTCACGCGCATGATGGAGGAGCGCCCAGATGTAACGACGCTGGAGGGTAAGAAGGACTTTGTGCGTAACCTGGTGGCGTATAACATCGTGCTGGAAGGGATTTGGTTCTATAGCGGCTTTATGGTGGGGATGAGCTTCCGCCGCCGTAATCTGCTGCGCAACGTCGGCACGCTGCTCGACTGGGTGACGAAGGATGAGAACCTGCACCTGGAGTTTGGCATTAACCTGCTGCTGACGATTCTGCACGAAAACCCGGACTTGCAGACCGAGGAGTTTGCTGAGGAAATCCGCAGCTTGATTCTCGGAGCCGTTGAGCTCGAGAAGGCGTATAACAAAGACATGCTGCCGCGCGGCATTCTGGGACTGAACGCCGACTACGTCAACCAATACGTGATGTATATGACCGACCGGCGACTGGAAGAGCTGGGCTTTGAACCGGAATACAACGTCACCAACCCAGCCAAGTGGATGGCCGCCGCCAACGACACGCTGGAGCTGGTGAACTTCTTCGAGAGCACCAATACGAGTTATGAGGTGAATACGACGAAGTAGTAGATATTGGCAAAACAGAAAGACCTTACCAGTCTACCGGTCTTACGGGAGCTCTCACTCCATCACCAGACCGAAAATGTTCCGGCCAGATTAATACTACAGCAATCTTCCGCTTGCTAAGTAGCTGGCCTCCAGATATTTTCTTGTCTGGCAATGGAGCGAGAGCGGCCCGCTGATGTAGCAAACAATATTTGCAAATTAGATACGAAAGGAATATGAGCTTATGAATACCCTCACGCAAACCATCCTCGACACCGTGCCGGTTGGCGCGCTAGCTACCGTTAATCGCGATCGCATGCCGCTGGTGACACCGCTGCACTTTGTCCGGATGGGAGACGTAATTGCCTGGCTGTCTGATCGTGAGGCGCGCCACTCGCACAACGCCTTTCGTACTGGGCGGGCAGAGTTTGTGGTGTGGAATGACGCAAAGCAGGCTGTCTATCTCCACACTACGGTGCGCGAAGCCCGCGAGAATGAGATCGCGGCTATTACCGAGGCATATACGGCTAAGCTGGGGAGCTTCCGCCCGCAGTGTGCCCAACCGCAGTGGTATGTCGCACCAATTGGCCAGCTGGATGATAATTCCACAACAGAAAATTGGGTGCATTACCTTGCGTAAAACGCTATATATAGCGTAGTATAGACACTATAACCACAACGGGTCGGGAGTAATTATTATGACACAAACCACAGCAACAATAGCACCAATCACAGATACAACAACGACAACTACCACGCAGGCACAGACTACCAAGCCCCAGCTGACGGACGATATGACGCTGGAGGAAAAGCTTGACGCTATCGAGCAGGCACTGCTGGCTGCTCAGCAGGTTGCCGTCGACCAAGCAGCGGCGAGTGGCACTCCTGTTATTATGCCAGATCCAGCGGAGTTAACCATGTGCGAGGGCTGCCAATAGGTGGCGCGTATCAATAACCGGCAAAAGACCAGCGATCGGGCTGGTTTTTTGCTAGTATACTGCTTATGGATACATGCTACAATAGAACGCGAGAGGGAGATTGTATGACACAGACACACCAACCAATGTATATTTTTGTCACCGGTGGGGTACTCTCTGGGGTGGGTAAGGGCATCACAGCGGCCAGTATTGGCGCGGTGCTGCAGGCCAAGGGCTTAACCGTCTCGGTGCAAAAGTGCGACCCGTACCTCAACGTCGATGCTGGGCTACTCAACCCCAAGGAGCATGGCGAGTGCTTCGTTACTAAAGATGGGGCGGAGACCGATCTTGACCTTGGCCACTATGAGCGCTTCTTAGACCTCGAGCTGACCCAGCGCAATGCTACGCTGGCGGGGCGGCTGCTGCGTGACTTGATTGCCGATGAGCGGGCCGGGACGTTTGGCGGCCAGACGGTGCAGCTGGTGCCGCACCTCACCCAAGCGATCAAGCGAGCCATCCACCAAGCAGCGGCGGGTCAGGTGCATATTGTGGAGATTGGTGGCACGGTGGGAGATTATGAGGGGCTAAGCTTTGTCGAGGCAATCCGCGAGTTCTCATTAGAGGTGGGGCGCGAGCACTGTCTCTTCGTCCATGTGGTGTATGTGCCGTTTCTTGCGACGAGCCAGGAATACAAGACGAAGCCAGCCCAGAATGCCATGGCCGACCTGCGTGGCTTTGGTATTATGCCCGATGTGGTGGCGGTTCGCACCGAGGGCAGTATTGCGCCGCCGCGTGGCGTGGCGGATAAGATTGCCATTGCCAGTGGAGTGCGGCCAGAGGGGATCATTATGATGCCAAATGTCGATACGGTCTACAAGGTACCCCTGATGGTAGCGCGCGAATTAGGCCCGGTGCTGGCGAGCTTTACTGGCAATATGACGGTACCAGATATGACGCGTTGGCAGCAGCTCGTCCGGCATGACAGCCAGACCTACCGCCAGCGGCTGACGATTGGCCTCGTGGCGAAATATGTTGATAATGCCGATACCTATCTTTCCATCACCGAGGCGCTCAAAGCAGCCGCCTGGGCGCACCGCAGCGAGGTGACGATCCAATGGATCAATGCCGAGACAGTGACCGACGCAGCGCTCAGCGCTGTGGATGCTGTGGTGGTGCCTGGTGGCTTTGGCAAGCGCGGGGTGGAGGGGAAGATTGCGGCGGCGAGTTACTGCTTGCAGCACAATATACCGTATCTTGGTATATGCCTGGGGATGCAGGTGGCGGTGATTGCTGCTGCCCGTCGCGGTGGTCTGGCCCAGGCTGGCAGTGCGGAGTGTGGCACCGCGCCAGATAATGCCGTCATCTACCTTATGCCTGATCAGCAGGGCAAGCAATCGACCGGTGGGACGATGCGCCTAGGCAACTACCCAGCGGTGCTGCGGGCTGGCTCGCGTACCGCTAAGGTATATGGGACAACAGAAGTTGTGGAGCGTCACCGCCACCGCTATGAGGTGAATCAAGCGCATCTTGCTGCTATTAACGCGGGCGGGATTGTGGTGTCGGGTACGTCACCCGATGGCAGGCTGGTCGAGTTCGTCGAGGCACCGACCTGCGACTACTTTGTTGCGACTCAGGCTCACCCAGAGTTTACCTCGCGGCCATTCCGGGCTCATCCGCTTTTTGCTGGTTTAGTGCAGGCGGCGCTCAAGCGGCAGAAGCGGATGCAGAAGGGTAAGGCCTAAACCTTCTCGCTACGCTTACGCTATTCTTGCGCCGTATCTGTTGTATACTATAATCATGGAACAGACGATTCGTGATGCACTATACACTCTTTATCAACAAACACCGCCGGTGGAGCTGACGCGGCCGGAGCCGACGTTTGGCGATTTTGCGACCAATGTCGCACTCAAGCTTGCTAAGCCACTGGGCAAGAAGCCGCGCGAGATTGCCGAGGAGGTGGCGGCGGTGCTACGCCAGACTGGCCAGTTTTCTGATGTGAGCGTGGCTGGCCCGGGTTTTATTAATCTCCGCCTAAGTGATGAAGCACTGTGGCAGGCGGCCAACACCGCACCGCAGCAGGTCTATGGCGGCATGCGCTACACGCTGGAATATAGCTGCCCCAACGCCTTTAAGGAGTTGCACACCGGCCACCTGTACCAGACGGTGTATGGCGATATATTAGCGCGGATCATTGAGTCGGTTGGCGCGGCGGTAGACCGAGCCAGCTTTGGTGGTGATGTTGGCCTGCACGTTGCTAAGTGTTTGTGGGGGATGCGCCACACGCTAGGCGGTGAGCTGCCAGAGAAGTTACCAGAGGTAGAGAGCGATGTCTTTGCTCGGGCGCGGTGGATTAGCCAGGCCTATGTGATCGGTGCTAAAGCGTACGAAGAGAACGAGACGGCGAAGCAAGAGATTATTGAGTTTAACAAGTTAGTCTATAGCTACCACGAGCATGATGAGCATAATACGCCGCTCGCTCAGATCTATTGGACGACGCGCCAGTGGAGTTTGGATTACTTCGATGCCTTCTATACGATGATTCAGGTTGATCATCTTGACTATATCCCCGAGAGTAGCACCGCACCGATTGGCCTCGCCGTGGTGCACGAGCAGCTGGAGCGAGGGAACTTGCAGCGTTCTGAGGGGGCAGTGGTCTTCGTCGGTGACCCTGCTAAGCACCTGCACACCCGCGTCTTTGTGACGTCCAACGGCCTGCCAACGTATGAGACAAAGGACATTGGCGTTATCTGGAAGGAGGTGGCAGACTACCACTTCGACCACCGGATTCTCATCACTGGCAACGACCAAAAGGAGTATATGCGCGTGGTGTATGCTGCGGCTGAGCTCTTCCGGCCTGAGCTAGCTGGGCGGATGACCCACCTGACCAATGGCACGGTGCGCTTTGGTGATGGTAGCAAGATGAGTTCGCGCCTGGGCAATGTGGCGCGAGCGGCTGACGTGCTTGCCATCGTTCAAGAGCGCGTCGCACGCCTCACCGCAGACCTAGTGGTGCAGCGTCAGGTGGCCCTGGGGGCGATCAAGTACGCCTTTGCGAAGTATCGCATGGGCAACGATATCGCCTTTGATATGGATGAGACGGTGAGCCTGCAGGGCAATTCTGGCCCCTACATTCAATACGCTCATGCTCGGGCGTGTAGCATCCTAGCCAAGGCGAGTGCCGAGCCTGCCGAGCCAACCGATTGCACTGATGACGAGCGCCTTCTCCTGCGCAAGCTGAGCGAATATCCAGAGGTCGTCGAGAAGGCCGCTCGCGAGTATCTTGTGCATGGCATCTGCCACTACCTCTATGAGCTTGCCCAAGAATTTAACCGCTTCTACGAGAAAAATCGTGTCGTTGGTAGCCCCCGCCAGGCCGAGCGCCTCGCCCTAGTGCAGCGCTACCGTGATACTCTGGCTGCTGGCCTTGCTCTGCTCGGTATCGAAGCGCCGGAGCGGTTGTAGTGGGTGAGCGTACGCCACATACCAATCCATCTATCTTAGATGAGTCGCTGATGGCAGGGCTCAAGACACCAAGACGTGGTATAGCGGAGAGCAATCCCGAGATTGGCCGCCAGCGTTTGCCCGATTCTACTCAGCTCAAGATCATCGGCACAGCCTACGAGCAGTCGCCGCTGACATTTGATGACGCGATCGAAGCAGCTATTCTTGTGGGTCACTTGGTGCGGCAGACACTTGAATTCGAAGACATGGATGAAGCAACACCACTGTTGACTGCAGAACTCCTCGCGCAACGCGAGAAGGCTAATTGCTATGGCTACACCATTGTGGCATCGGAGTGCCTGGATCAAATAGGGGTGGAGCATTATGTTGGGTATGTTAACCAGCATGCAGTGGTTATGTTGTTTGACCGCACGAGTGGGAGCAAGCGCTCGTTTTTGCTCGATGTTGCAACCAAGGAGTTTTACCAAGAAACGACCAAGGCGGTTGGTGGTGAAGACCCGCTTGACCAATTATGGCGTGGTGAGCTGCGCGCGATTAATACCTTGCAGACTAGTGAATTATTACGAAAAGTCGATATAGATGATCCAGGTAAGCGCCAAAAATTCATAAATGAGCGGTTCTGGCTGAGTTTTGATAAAGACAGCCGCCATCGAGATGACGATGTGTATGACTATTTGCTACATAGCCAGCTGCAGCTTATTACTATGCCATCAGTGCCAGGTCGCGAAATGCTGCGCCTGTATCATAATGTGATTATTAATACACTGAGCAATAACCCCGATCCAGTTGCTGCGAGTGAGGATATTATTGATCAATTTGCTGGTATCTATCCAGATATTGATCCACGCAACAAGCTTAAGCATGCAAAGGCTCTGCGCACAAAACTTATCGATCGGCATATGGGGGATAGCGCCCTGGCCTTAGCGGATGTGATCAAGGCAAGCTTGCTGCCCGACGATACTTCGGAGAGTCGGTTCTTTAAGGGTGATACACTGCGCAGGATTGCAAAAGCTGAGAGTGACCCCAAGAAGATAGACGAAGCGATAAAAGAGTATGATAATAATAATGATGACGATGATGAGTTGTTTAAGTTACCGCCTGATAATGACGAGTTCTTGGCGAGCGTAGGGCGGGTGGTGGCGCGTAAGCCAGTGTTGTCATATGGTTTTAGGAAGACGCGTCTGAAGAGGATCGCAGCTGCCAAGCAAGACAAAAAGAAGATTGAGAAGCGGTTAGCGAAGTCCTCGCGCCATAGAACACCACCAACACAAGAGCGCTAGCAATTAATGCAGAATATGCTATAATTTGAATAAACAATGGTTAATAAGGAGAACCTATGGCAGAACGAAAAACAACCAAAACCAAAGCAGCTGCTGCAAAGAAGCCTACTGCACGCCGCACCCCACGCAAGGCTGCCCAAGAGGCTGCAGCTGCTGCCCAAGCGATGGAACAGAAGATGAAGAATAGCCACCTCGGCGGTTTTGCCGACTTCATCCGTGAGCAGGGCGTAGTTGGCTTGGCTGTTGGTTTGGCGATTGGTACTGCTGCTGGCGATACGGTTAAAAAATTAGTTCAGGGGTTCATTAGCCCAGTGGTGCAGTTCATCGTGGGGTCGCAGAAGGGGCTCGAGGCTGCTAGCACGCATATCGAGATTGCTGGCCGCAGTGCTGACTTCGCGTGGGGAGCTTTCGTGAGCTCGCTGATCACCTTGATTGCCACAGCATTCGTCATCTACCTGATCATCCACTTTCTCAAGCTCGACCGCTTGGACAAGAAAAAAGACTAAAGAGGCGAGAAGCCTTAGAGCGATCAACCACACCCACCCGGGTGTGGTTTTTCTATGGTGAATAATAAATTTGCGCACTATCCAAACACCTACTCAGCGTGAACATATGATTGAATAATTCGGAAATAACAGGGGTAGGAGAGAGGAATTACCTCATAATTACGTCCTGGAATAAGGAGGTGGGAAGGCGGGTAAAGACACCTGAATAAAAAAGTAGTACACTAACTTGCGTATTAGTAAAGGGGATGTGTAGTGAAAAAAATGAGCGGTATCGCTCTTTGTGTGGTATAATATGTTTTTACGGTTTGACCACGATGATGCGAACGCCTAAAGATATACTGCCATCTTTCAATCACGACCCAGCGCTCCAACTACTCCAAACGGCACGCCGTCGCTTTGAGGCGGAGACAGGCACTCATGAGATATATGAGTATGCTGTGTCTGCTGAGCAGATGCAGCGCGTGCCGCTCGAGGTACCGCTTGATGATATCCCTGAGTATATTGGTATCAAGGGTGGTGCAGCACGCACTGTGTTGGCATTGCTGATTGAACATACTGCACCGCTCGCACCACCACGCGATATTGATCTTGTCGTGCTTGGTGATAGTGTGGATCGCCAAGGCTGTGATGCCGCAGTGGTTGAGCAAACAGCTCAGGCGCTTGCTGCGCACTGCTCGCCGCGTGATGCTCAGTATGGGTATGGGGCTGAGTATATTGGATCGATTGATGACTATATGGGTGCACATGATTTTACGATCAACCAAGTGTTGCTGACAAAAGAGCGCCACGAATGGCTTCTCTATACAACAACCCAGGCAGTGATTGACATGGCTCAGCATATCATTCGGCCAACGTACTACGAGCATAATGCGCACCATCATCTTGGGAGTAAGCTTGCACTCAAGGCTGTGCGGTTACTTGCTGAGTTGCAGACCCAGGGTATTGCTGAGGCGCGGATCGAGGGACTTGATCTGCGCCATGATGTTTATGGCGATCCAACGGATGATTACTTTATGCAGGCATTACAGCTTGATAAAGCACTTGAGCGAGGCTATCCGGTTGCTGAGCAGTATGTTGCGAACTTGCGGCGGTTTGGCCTTGCACCTGATATGCCATATGATACGGTTGAATCGCTCTACCAGCAGCTCGTCGAGTGCGTTCAGTTTGAACCGTCTAAAGGGGCATGTGCGACGCTTGCATATGGCATGACACAGCAAGACAGTGAGGAGATTGCACGATTGATGAAGCAAGTCCCTGATCGATATGCCCGTGATTATGTCTGATCGCAAAACGTAGTATACTAGAAGCATGAAACCAAGCTTCAAACCAAAACGGATTTTGTGGGTAGACCTTGAGATGACAGGGCTAGACCCTACTACGGACGAAATACTAGAGGTGGCGGCGATTGTGACGGACTGGACTTTTGCCGAGATTGCAACGTACGAAGGGGTGGTGCGCCATGATGCGGCTAAGCTCACGCGTCTCCTCGACGGTAACGCGAGCTTTTGGGATCAGCACCCGGCGGCGCGGCGTGGGCTCGAGGAGCAGAATGCGCAGGGTAAGCCGCTGGCAGAGGTCGAGCAAGAGCTGCTGGCGTTTTGCGATGAGCAGTGCGCCGGCGAAGGGCGGATATTGCTCGCGGGGAACTCCATTCACCAAGATCGCCGCTTTATCGATCACTGGTGGCCGCAGCTGGCGCAGCGTTTGCATTACCGCATGCTGGATGTGAGCGCCTGGAAGGTGGTGATGGAGGGTAAATACGGTAAGAAATTTGCCAAGCCGGAAGACCACCGCGCGCTGGAGGATATTCGTGGCAGTATTATGGAGCTGCGCTATTATCTCCAAAAGGTCGCTCTGTAATGCCCGAGCTGTGGCGCGATATTACGATTGACACAATTGAGCAGCGACGGGCGCTGCTAAGCGAACTGCACCTGCCCGAGCTGCAGGCCCGCATGGTGCGCGAGCATCGCTGGCTGCCGCAGGCGATAGAAGGGGAGGCGTGGCTGCTGCTGACGCTGGATATACCATACGTCAGTCGGCACAATGTGAAGTACCACACCATTACCATTTTACTCAGTAACACCGAGATTATTACGCTGCACCAGGGCGAGCTAGATGATGAACTCATTCAGCGCATTACTGCACTGCGGCCTAGTTACACGACGCCATCGCTTATTCTGGCTACTATTGCCCAGTTTTCTATTGAGCAGTTTATGCCGCTGCTTAATCATATCGACGATGTGACCGACCAGCTGGAGGATACGATGATTCGCACCCCAGACAACCAGCAGCTCCAGCAGCTCTTTGTGTACAAGCGTCAGTTAGCCGACCTGCGCAAAGTGGTGCTCCCTTTGATGAATGTGCTCAATGGTCTCAGTAACGGCCGCTATGCCTTGTTTGATAAAAAATGCGCCGTGTATGTACGCGACAGCTACGATTACGCCTGGCGCGTCCACGAGCTCATCGATACCATGCGCGACCTCCTCACCAGCGCGCTTGATATGTATCTCTCCGTTGTGTCTAACCGTATGAACGATGTGATGAAGCGCCTCACCTTGGTTGCAACCGTCTTTATGCCGGTCTCATTCTTGACGGGCCTGGGCGGGATGAACTTCGTGCAATTGCCATTTCGCAGTGACGTCGCCTTTTGGCTGATGATCGGCCTGATTGTTCTCATACCACTAGCGATGGTGGGGTATTTTGTGCGGCATAAGTGGTTGTAGTATTATAGTGCTATGACACACAAGCAGCTCGAAGAATTTTTGCTCAGCCTGCCCGGAGCGTGGCTCGACTATCCTTTTGGGGACGATATCGCGGTGTACAAGGTAGGGCACAAGGATGTGCCTGGCCAGCAGGAGAAGATGTTTGCGCTCATTGCCGAAGGGTCGCGGCCACTGCGCGTCAGCCTCAAGTGCGACCCGCAGCTTGCCCTCACCCTGCGCGAACGCTATGAGTCGGTGCAGCCAGGCTACCACCTCAACAAAAAACATTGGATCACTGTTATTTGCAGCGGCCAGTTGAGTGATGACGAGGTGATTGACCTCGCGCGGCTCAGCTACCGGCTGGTGACGGAGTAGTGCGCTCGTTTTTTGAGAAGAATCGTCAGTATAGGAGCGCTCACGGTGTGGGCGTTTTTCTTTTTGTTGTGTGATAGAGTAAGACACCTTGATGTTTACCACCTCACGCGGAGGAAAACTCCTGGGAATACGCCGTGCAACTATACACAATCAGATATTTGTTTTATACTGCAGCGCAGTAACAAAAGCCCGCCAGAGAGGCGGGCTGGTTTGGTAGAGTAGGTGCGGTAAGCGCGTTGCTACTTTGTTGAGGTAAAGTTGCTAAACGACTTGGTGGCGGCGTCGAGTGTCTTGCTGTTGGTGGCGACGTAGTCGGCGATGGCTTTGCGGTTGCCACTGGCGGTTTTGAGCTTTTGGAGGTAGCTCTTGAGGATGGATAGCTGGTAGCTCATTTCACGTGCGTAGACGCGGTCGAGCGCGCCAGTCAGGTAAGCGTCTTCGAGCGTTTTGGAGAGTTTGTCGGAGTAGGCTTTTTCGGTCTTTTTGGCATCGCCGACTAGCTCGGTCTTGATCTTCGCATCCTTGAGTGACGACTTGAGTTCTGCCCCCATACTGCCGAGCGAGGTGGTGAGCGTGGTGTTCATGCTCGAGAGCTCATTCTCCGTCAGGCGTGATTGCTGCTCCTTGGTGGCTGCTTGCAGGGTCTCGATGCGGGCTAGCGTGCTTTGGGCTTGCTTGGTGTAGTTGGGCTGGCTGTTGACCATCATCATGACGACGCTAAAGGCGAGCAAGAGTACACCGCCGATCAGGCCAAATACCGCAAAGCGGTTAATCTGTACTGGCTGCGGTTTGGGTGCGATTTCGTTGAGGTAATCTACCGGGAATGAGGTGTCTGGCTCGCTTGCTGCACCAAGGTCTGCGCCGGTAGCAGCCATGGCAGTCGCGCCAAGTGGCTGCTGTGGGTTAGCATACGCCTGGCCAGTGTAGCCGTCTGCTTGTGGCTGGTAGGGCTGCGCGGCGGGTTGACTTGGGTAAGCGCTCGCATAATTTTGTGATGGGTCTGCGCCAGTGTGTGGACTGGGTGAGTTAGTTGGTTGGGGCGTCGTAGCTGGCGGCTGCTGTAAGGGCTGGGCTGGCTGCTGCTCGGGCTGCGGCGCGTAGTGATATGACTGACCTGTGCCGTAGCTGGCGGCTGGTTGGCCAGCTGGTTGGTTGTGTGGTGGCTGATACGGCTGGTAGGGCGGGGCTTGAGGTTGCGGTGATGAAGGGGCGGGCTGCTCTTGATACGGTGACTGGGCTGGTTGGCTCTGCGCTGCCGGATTATATGCACCATAGCCATAATCCTGCGCACCGTGTGACGCCGCTTGGGTAGCATAGTAGGGGACATACGGAGCAGCTGCCGGCGCATTGGGCTGTGGGGGCTGTTGCTCGGGCTGCGGTGCCGAACCATTCGGTTGGGGAGTGTATGGTTGCTGTGGATTCATAGTTACTATAATACCATTTAAACACAACCACTAACAGAGGTAAAGAGGATAATATTTAACAGAGGTCGGATGGATGAATTATGCATAGTATATACCCCTCTACACTATATACTCTATACCCCTATCTACTATATAAAAATTAGTCTCTATTTTTGGCTTGTTGCTGTATATGATCGGTCGTGTGAGTGGAGTAGCTTTCGGGGTAGGTAAGAATGGTCAGATAGGCGATTGGTGCGGTTCGATTGGCTCATACTCAATGCGGTATACTATACCTATGGATGCCAAAGAAGAGGTGCGGGCACGCTTAAATATAGAGGATGTGGTGGGCGAGTATGTGCAGCTCAAGCGGGCGGGACGGAGTTACAAAGGTTTGAGCCCTTTTACCAGTGAGCGGACGCCGAGCTTTTTTGTGAGCCCCGAGAAGAATATTTGGCATGATTTTAGTAGTGGGCGGGGCGGCGATGTCTTTAGCTTTATTATGGAAGTAGAGGGGCTGGACTTTCGCCAGGCGCTGGAGTTACTCGCGCGCAAGGCGGGAGTGGATCTCTCGCTGTATGAGCAGAAGGGTAACCGTGACCTGGCGCGGCGCAAGCAGCGGCTGCGTGAGGCGCATCGACTAGCGGCGAATTTTTATCAGCATTGTTTGGTGCGGAGCCAGGATGCACTGGTCTATGTGTTTCGGACGCGGCGGCTGAGCAAGGCGATTGTCCAGCAGTTTCAGATTGGCTATGCGCCGCGCGATGGTCATGCTCTGGTAACGTATCTTAAGAAAAAAGGCTTTTCGCTGGCGGAACTGCGTGAGGCGGGTCTGGTGAACCGCTACGATGGTGACCTCTTTCGCGGGCGGATGATGGTGCCGTTGATGGATGCGAGTGGGCAGGTGATTGGTTTTACGGCGCGCTTGATTGCTGATGTGCCCAATGCACCAAAATACCTCAATACACCCCAAACATTGCTCTACGACAAAGGCCGGCATGTCTTTGGCTTGATGCAGGCTAAGCAGGCGATTCGGGCGCAGGGCTATGCGGTGATTGTCGAGGGTAATATGGATGTGATCAGCAGCCATCAGGCGGGCGAAGCAGCAGTGGTGGCGACGGCGGGCACTGCTATGACGGAGCAGCATATTCGGGCGCTCAAACGACTGGCGGGCGATATTCGGCTGAGTTTTGATAGTGATAACGCTGGGCGGGCCGCCACAGAGCGAGCGATTGGTTTGGCCGCCCAGGTAGGGGTGGAGCTAAAAGTAGTGTCGCTGCCGGCAGGGGTAAAAGACCCTGATGAACTTATTCAGCAGCAGGGGGTAGCGGCCTGGCAGCAGGCGATAGCGGCAGCTCAGCCAGCGGTGGATTGGCTCCTAGCGCAGTATCGGCAGCAGCTTGATCTTACCACAGCGGCGGGTAAGCGGCAGTTTACGACGGTTGGGCTGGCACTTGTTAATCGCTTGGGTGACCCGGTCGAGCGTGAGCACTACCAGCGGCAGATTGCTCAAACGGTGGGCTCTAGTGTGCAGGCTGTGCAGGCCAAGGCGCAGCAAACCGCACCGTCCGCACCCATCCGCAAGGCCGTTAAGGCGGCCGCGGCCGCGCCACGTAATCGCTACCTCGTACAAGACGATGTGCTTGCACTGGCGACGCTCGATGGGCCGAGCCAGGAATTGTTTGGGCGAGTTGACTGGCAGCTCTTTGCGGGGGAGGCGCGCCAGGCTTTGGCTCAGTACTATGCGGCGCACCATGGGCAGCCGCTGAGGAGTACGCCGCCGCTATTGCAAAATTTTGACGAGTATATTACAATGGTGCGGGTACGTGCCGACGCTCGGTATGGTGCGTGGAGCGAGACCGATCGCTACTACGAGACCGCCCGGCTTTTGCGGCAAATCGAAACCGAACACAAGCAGCAACACAAACATCATCTCACCACCCAACTGCGCCAAGCAGAAGAGAGCGGCGATACGACTGCCGCCGCCGCTTTGCGCGAGCAACTGAACCAATTAATCAAGGAGATAGCGCGTGGCAACCGACGATAAGGATACCAAGCAAAAAAAACCAGCAACCACAGCTCAGGCAGCGCCACCCGATGCCCAGCCACCGATCATGGATCCAGCCGTCGACGATATGGAGCCCGACCTCGCGGCGCTTGAGGAAGAAGACACGCCAGAGGAGATTCTTAATAGTAACCAATACTTTGATGATATTAGCGACGACTCGGTGCGGCTACACCTGCGCGAGATTGGTAAGATCCCGCTGCTGAGTGCTGACGAAGAGGTGGATCTGGCTTATCGCATCAAACAGGGCGACAAGCGTGCCAAAGACAAAATGGCCGAGGCTAATATGCGCTTGGTGGTGAGTATTGCCAAGCGATATAGCGGTCGTGGCCTTGATTTTCTCGATCTCATCCAAGAAGGGCACACTGGGCTGCTGCGGGCGGTGGAGAAGTTTGACCCAGATAAGGGCTTTAAGTTTAGCACCTATGCCACCTGGTGGATTCGCCAGGCGATTACGCGTGCGATTGCCGACCAAGCGCGCACTATTCGCATTCCTGTCCACATGGTAGAGACGATTAACAAGCTGCTGCGCACTCAGCGCCGCCTCACCCAAGACCTGAACCGCGAGCCAACCATTACCGAGCTTGCTAAAGAGCTTGATATGGAACCGGATAAGGTCGAATATGTGATGAAGATTAAGCAAGACATTAGCAGCCTGGATGCTGGTGTGGGGCGCGATGGCGACGACTCGGAGGAGTCGGTGCTCGGGGACTTTATCGAGGACGAAGATACGGTCAGCCCTGAAGAGTCGGCCTCCAACCAGCTTCTCAAAGAACAGGTGCAAGATATTCTCTCGACCTTGAGCGACCGCGAGCAGAAGATTATTAAAATGCGCTTTGGCCTAGAGAATGGCAAGAGTCACACGCTGGAGGAAGTTGGGCAGGAGTTTGCCGTGACGCGTGAGCGTATTCGTCAGATTGAGGCCAAGGCCCTGGCCAAGCTGCGCAAGCACAAGGACGCCAAGAAGCTGTACGAGTACTTGCAGCAGTAGGGGATAAACACTACGATTGAGTTATGTAACCGGCCAGAGGTGGCCGGTTTGGCTTTTAACAGGTCAAGGTTTCAACAGTGATCTCTTGTGTGAATAGTGAAGAATGGGAAATATTATTTATTATCCAATTACATACCCGGCATTGGTGTTATGCCGGGTATGTATCTAGATTTTATCACCTGATCCTAGTAGGGATGGTAGTAGTCGAGATATGGATTGGTGAGAATAACGATGAGAATAATCAGGCCAATGATAAAGCCAAAAACTGTCCCGATAATACCCCACACCAGGCTGACGGTGCCCCAGGTGGTGGACATGCCAGCTTCCTTGGACTTGCTGCGCGAGATAATGCCCAGAATGATGCCACCAATGCAAATACCGAGGAGATTGAGGACGCAGCCAATCACGCCCATCATTTCGCCTGGGTTTTCGTATTGTGGATAAGCACCTGGATAGGGCTGTTGGTATTGGTATGGTTGTTGGGGCGACGCAGCTGGCTGGGGTGGCACAGGCTGGGGTTGAGGCTGCGGGGCAGGCGGTTGTTGGGGTGTTGGTTGGTTGTTCATAGATTCCTTTATTGTCTGTTATGAGCGCCAGTGACGACGCTACTCCGTGTGCACAGAGTATACCAATGCTGTGGTGCTATGTCAAATGATGTAGTGATAGGGTGCTGGCAAAAAGTGTCGATGGGTAGATTGCGCTTCTTTGCTATACCCCACCGGGGTATTTTACAGCCAACCAATCTCGCGGCAGAGGGCGTCGACTTGCTGGTGGAGTTCGGTGAGATCGTGGCTGTTGGAGATGAAGTGGTCGGCAATGGCGATGGGGCCACCCTTCTCAATATCCTCAATTTCCGACCAGTCGCGGGCGATTGCTTCCTGGGCGGTAAAGGGCCGCTCGGGCCGCTGAGCAAGGCGGCGGTGACGGAGCTGCTTGGGTGCCACGATGGCCGCCACAACGAGCTCACCCGGGAAGTGGTGAGTGAGGTACTTGTACTCTGTCCAGGAGTAGAGGCCGTCAAAGAGAATGTGGCGCTGCCCAGCGGCGGCGAGGCGCTGCATTTGCTCGGCAGCGGTGCGGATGATGATATCTTTGCCAGCCTCTTCGCGCCAGGCCTTGCGAAACTTGGCTTGCGACTGCGGGGTGATGGCGATGCCGCGGCGGCGCATTTCGTCGTAGAGGATGCCACCAGCGTAGACCTTGGGGATGCCAAGGCGTGCCACGTGGTTGACTGCCTCGCTCTTGCCTGCGCCCGAGAGGCCAACGAAGGCAAGGATTGTCGTCGGGTGAGATGGATGATTCATGTCTCTAGTATAGCAGATGATGACGCTTATGGTTGGCAGCGCGGGGAGTGGTACAATAAAGATAGTATGGAAGAGCAGCCAGCTGCACAGCCATCACGACCAGAACGATTCCCCCGCTACGCACCGATCGACTGTGTGTCGCGCATCTTCTACTTGCGGATGCGGGTGCGGCAGCAAGGGGGAGCGGCGCTTCCGTCGCAATGGATGCGCGATGCTGCCTGTAGCCCGGCCACGAGCGAAGAATATTTTAGTGGCAAACCAGAGGACACGGCACTGGCGCTGCGGCGCTGCGTTGGTTGTGCGGTGATTGATATCTGCGCGGCATATGCGGTGAGAGAAGGAGTGTCGGGGATCTGTGCTGGTTTAACGGCACAGCAGCGCAGACAACTGACGGATGGTCCTACGCCAGCCGATCTCCCTAGCCAGTCTACTACGCTCACCGCTGTCATGCATCACGCCGTCCACGTTAATGATACACCTCGGGCACGGATCGCCTGGGCGGAGCAGTGTATGGCCGAGCGGCGACATATTGGATATATTCCCACGTCGCAGACTTTTGCTCGCTTGGCGCTGTGTATTGATGCCGAGACGAAGCAGCAGATAGAGCCCGAGCAGCGTGAAGATTGTGCTGGGTGCCCGGTGGCGGCTGAATGCTTACTCTTTGCACTGCGGGGATACCAGCGTATTATCGCTGCTGGTGATGTCCGTGGCGGCACGACCCAAGCCGACCGCCGGCAGTGGGGCATGCCCAAACCCAAGCAGCGGCGGGCTCGGCGACGCTGAGGAGGAACGTGGTCGAGCGTGAATAGGCTATACATTGCTTATGCTTGGCAAAATAACAGGCGTGTGGAATAATGCAGAAGCTATGACAAAGCAATCACCAATGCTACACAAACAACTATGGGGCTCGATACCACGAAGTGAATTTAGCAAGGGAGTACCGAGTGGACAAAGAGCGCGCGCGATATGGGCAGTGCAGCGCAAAGACATGCCATTACCGCAGGATTGGATGGATAATGCCGCATGTCGTAAGGAAGAGGGTGATCATTTTAGTGATGATCCCCGATCGCCCGAATATATCAGAGCACTAAGGCAGTGTGAGACATGCTCGGCTATTGGTGAATGTGCAGTGCTTCGTGCTTTGCTTGCGAGAAAAGGCAAACCAGTGCCAGGTATATGGGGTGGAATAGAGCCTGGTACGTGGCAGGGTGCGAATAGTACAGTAACACAGTTAAAGAATATAGGCAAAAAGGTCTATCAAGAATAGATATATACCTGTCTGCCCACTGTATACTCAGACGACAAAATAGTAAGAATAGGGTTTTCGTATATTATACGACTGTTAAATCATACTCTGTAGATGAGTGTTTTTTGGCGTCGTAACGTTTGTGAAATGAATTGCAAAACACTCGCCTCCATATTCGCACAAACGATATATTTTGTAGCAAAATAGCACCCCTTTTAGCGCGCAGCGAGGGGTGCTATTGAGTAGTAGAGATGGGGCGGCGTGGGTGTGGTTCGTCTTGCGACGTAACGCCGCGTTTTGTACTGCAAGATACCGCTCATGCTATAGCAATTGAAAAATCCGACGAAATGTGTACACTTATATAATAACGTATATAAGCACGGATAGTGCAGACTGAGGAGATAGGAGTGCAGCGACGAGGTGGGTTAGTGAGTGGAGTGATGAGTGTGCTCATTGCGGGTGTTGTGTCGGTGATGTTTGGTGGGGTTGCCCAGGCGCAGCAGTGGCAGATGGTGTATAACGAGGAGTTTACGACGCCACTGTCGAATTGGAAGATTCTTCAGCAAAATAAAGATAATTATGGCAAGGAGCATTTGGCATATAGCGCTCATAACGTTGCGGTGACTAACGGCGCTTTGCAGATTACGACCCGGCGTCACTGCGTGTCGAGTGTGGCTGAGCCACTGGGCGATAGTAATGCGAGCCAAGACCCGTGCCCGTCTGGCAAGATGACACGCTACCAGAGTGGGCGAGTGGAGTCGGGTCGGGTGCTCGATGGGCATAAACCATTCCGCGTCGAGGTACGAGCGAAGATTAATTGGAATGGCGAGAATGGGACGCGTCCAGCTATTTGGCTGCGCAATAGTGTGACACTTGCCAACTGCAGCGACAACAAGCAAGCGAATGACCCCTATGGTGAGCTCGACATACTGGAGTGGTATTCATGGACACCGACCTATACATGGTCGACGACGCATATTCGTTGTTACCACAGCCCGTCATCACAGATATGGAAGACGAAGGGGTTAGGACATAGCCGAGAGAACCTACTGCCGTCCCCAGTGACGTTGGCGAACAACTGGCATGTCTGGGCGACGGAATATGATGGTGAGACGGTCAAATTCTTTGTTGATAACCAGCCGGTGCTGGTGTATAACTATCGAGCGGGCGATGAGAAGAGTCATCCAACCGCTCGGGTCCCAGCAGAAAAACCAGCAAAAATGGGCATGGATGTGAATCAATTTAGGCAGGTCTTTGACGATACGTGGTATGTTATTCTCAACGATTACGTGGAGTGGAAGAGTGAGGAGCACCCACCCGACTCATCGAAGAAGTTTGCCAACCAGACCTTCCTTATCGACTATGTCAAGATATACCAAAGTGGTACTCCAACTACTAGTGAAAAGCCACCAGAAAAAAAGGACGACAAGAAAGATAAAAAGCCTGGCACTAAACGGATGACGGTGAAGAAGAAAAAGGATACGTTTACTGCCAAGGGTCCGCTGGCTGAGCTGATGAGCAACTTTGTGCCGGCACTGCTGCTGAGCCTGTGTTTACTGCTTATCGCACTGGCTGGCTGGTTGGTATGGTGGTGGCGACGGCGACGCCACCGCACTCCGCCTACGCCGTAGTTGGAGGGCAGGGAGCAGGGTAGAGGTGCCGCGCGAGGATGTTTCCGCACGGCACCAATGCTATACTAGAACTATGATGAAGCGCCTAGTGATTATTGATGGCAAAAGTGTGTTCTACCGTGGGTACTATGCCATGCCCAACCTTTCGACGGCCGATGGGACGCCAACTGGCGGGGTGTATGGCTTTGCGGCGCTGAGCCTGGAGCTGATCAAGCGCCTCCAGCCAGACTATGTGTGCGTGGCGTGGGATAAGCCCAAGACGAATATTCGCCGCCGTCTTGCCATTTACGACCAATACAAGGCTGGTCGCAAGCCGGCTCCGCCAGATTTTTACGTCCAGATACCGCTACTCCATGAGCTTTTGCAGGCGTTTGGTTGGCCGCTGTATGAGTTTGATGATTATGAGGCAGACGATATTATGGCGACGCTCGATGCTCAGGCTGAGCAGGAGGGGGATATCGAGACGTATCTCATTACGAGCGATCTTGACGCCTTGCAAATACTCGACCAAAATACCTATCTCTATGCCCTCAAGAAAGGCTTGACTAATATCGACAAATTCGACGTTCCCGCCTTTGAGCAGCGCTATGGTATTCGGATTGGCCAGTTCCTCGACTTCAAGAGCCTCAAGGGCGATGCGTCGGATAATATCCCGGGCGTGCCAGGCGTGGGAGAGAAGACGGCGGTTAAGCTGCTGCAGCAATTCGATACGCTTGACAACCTTTATGATAACCTCTGGCAGGTCAAGGATACGCTGCGGCGCAAGCTGGAGCAGGGCAAAGATTCGGCCTATATGAGCCGCGAGCTAGCCCGGCTATATACCGATGCACCAGTGACGCTTGATCGAGCAGCGATGGCAATGGATAACTGTGACCCAGCGGCGGTGCGGGCGATGTTGCAGCGGCTGGAGTTTCGTAGTTTGCTGCGCCAACTCCCGCCACAGATGCAAGCGGCAGAGAACACTCAGTCATCTGATGCACCGGTGGTGCAGCATGCGACTGAGTTGCCTGCTCACCAGGCTAAGGCGCTCTTCCTGATGGCCAAAGAGCTGCTGGTCTGGCCGGTCGAGGGCGGCGTCTGGGTGAGCCACGAGCGAGGCAAGGCGGCCCGCCTGAGTTGGCGTGATGCGATTGATGTTATCCCGCATGTGCCGATTGTTGGGCACCGCACCAAGGAATTATTACGCCACTTGCTTACCCGTGGCGTGCGGCAGCTGCCAGTCGTGAAGCATGATACTGCCCAAGGGTCGTTTTTGCTTAATCCCCTGCGCACGTCGCGGGCACTGGCTGATCTCGCAGGGCTGGAGTCGCTTGATGACCCACGCCTTGCTATTAGTGCGCTGTGGGCGGTGTACGATGAGCAAACTCAGGCGTTTGATGCGCTGCCCGAGCTTGCCCGAGTGGCCCGGACAATGGACTTTCCGCTTATTCCTGTGCTAGCGCGAATGGAGTGGCGCGGTATCCGGCTTGATAGCCGCACACTTGCGGCGATGCAGCGCACCTTGAGTAGCGAGATCGCCGAGTTGCAGCAGCAGATCTATGGCATGGTGGGGTATGAGCTTAATATTGGCAGCCCGGCCCAACTGGCCGAGGCGCTCTTCGTCAAGCTTCAGCTGCCAACAGCGGGCATTAAGAAGGGCAAGACGGGTTACTCGACGAGCCAGAAGGAGCTAGACAAGCTCCGGCCACATCACCCGATTATTGGGCTGGTGGAGCGCTACCGCGAGCTGACGAAGCTGCAAAATACGTATGTCGAGGCGCTGCCACAGCTGACCGACGACGCGGGCTATATCCACACCACCTTCAACCAAGATGTGGTAGCGACGGGCCGGCTCAGTAGTACCGACCCAAATTTGCAAAACATCCCGATTCGCAGTGAACTGGGGCGACACGTTCGCGATGCCTTTGTGCCAGCGCCGGGCAATGTGTTTGTCAATGCCGACTATTCGCAGTTTGAGCTGCGCCTAGCGGCCGTGCTGTCGGGGGAGGAGGCAATGATTCGCGATTTTAATACCGATATTGATATCCACGCGAACACGGCCGCCCAGGTGTATGGGGTACCACTCGACGTGGTGACAAAGGAGCAGCGCCGCCGGGCCAAGGTAGTGAATTTTGGGGTGCTGTATGGGATGAGCCAGCATGGCCTGGCCGCCGCCGCGCAGATGAGCTATGCTGAAGCGCAGCACTTCATCGATGAATACTACCGCCTCCGGCCGAAGCTCAAGGCCTATATGGCGCAGACCATCCAGCAGGCGCACGATACAGGCTTTGTCCAGACGCTGTTTGGCCGCCGCCGCTGGACACCGGATGTTGCGTCGCGCAACTTTGCAGTGCGCAGTGCTGCCGAGCGGGCGGCTGCCAATATGCCGATCCAAGGTACCGAGGCCGACCTCATGAAGCTCGCCATGCTGGCGGTGGAAGATAAGCTGGCTCAGGCTGGGGAGCAGCTAGCCGATGGCGATGGCCAGCCGCTGGGCTGGCAGGTGGTGCAGATTCACGATAGCATTATGGTTGAGTGCCCGCGCGCCCACGCCGAGCAGGTGAGCCACATCCTGCGCGAGACAATGGAAAATATCTACCCGCAGCTTGGCGTTAAGCTCAAAGTCGACGTCTCGATTGGTGATAATTGGGGACAGGTCTAAGAACACCAACCGAACAGAGGTCAGACTATAGACAAAGTATCGAGAGTGGTGTATAATCTGGGCCATCACAAGCAAAGCAGAATAGAGGTTGGGCATGGCACAAAGAGAAGCAGTAGATACATCATTTTCTAATGGTGAAGAGCGAGCTGGCCTTGAGCTGCCCGATCCGCACGATCCAGAGGCGTCTGCTGATAGCCTCGATCGCTCTGCCTACCAGGCGACGCACGATGCTATCGTCGAGGCGGCCCAGGCGAGTGGCGAGTTGCAACCCCTGACTGAGGCGGAGATGGAGCGGCGGGCAGCGAACGAAGGAGTGGCGCGTCAGCTATTTGAAGCAGAGGTGCAGAGAGAAGAGAGAGAAATTGAGGGTCGATTGGCAGATCAATCCCTGGATAAAAAAGAGCGAGAGAAGCTTGACGCTCGGCTCGACAAGTTGCGCGCGATAGAAAAGAAGGGGCCAACGTATGGCTTTTTGTATGATCCGGCAGGTAATATGGGCACTCTAAAGCATTATGAATTTGGCTCGATGGATCTGGCCGATTGGCGAGTGGTCTGCTGTGATGTGGGTGGAGAACCGTATGAGGCGCGAGTGACCGATGCATGCCAATTTACTCGTGATACATTTGGTGCAACTGGCCTTGTGCCAGGTGGTGCGACGGCTCGGATAGTTGTGACAACAACGAGTGAGCAGGGAACAACGCAATACGTTATTGACTGTTATGAAGGGAAGTCACCTTTGGTTGTGGCGGTTGAAACACCGAGTAAGGGTGGTGACCGCACGGTGACGCCATATTTGGCAGATTGGAGTCGGAGTGGTACTGCAACGGATGAGGTGGATAGAAGTAACTCACAGGATGACTTGCTACAGGATAATGGTGAGATTGTCCGCGCAGCATAAGCGAGATGTGTGAGGTGTGCCAGATACCGTAGTAAGCAGGCAACCTTCATCTTCTTCGCTACCTACCGCTCAGCGAGCAGGTAATTTCCTAGCTGGAGTAACGAGTGTGGTATATGTCTATATGTCGCACGTAACTTGCTGTAGTATCTGCGGTTCTCGTACTGTCGAATAAGGAGACTTGTTGGTTTGTGCTCGAGTTTTATGTGGCTGTTATTGCGGCGCGTGCCAAGACTAGGCTAGAGAAGAACAGTAGACGAGTATGTCAGCTTGATTGAGCAGCAACACCGAAGCTTTTGATAGGCAGCTCGCGTTCTAAGACGGTAGGTGTGCAGCAATTCTGAGAATCGCGTCCTGTCTTTGTCGTCATACACGAGACTCAGATGCTCTTACTACTATTTATGACATACCCTTTTGCTTGCTCTGTAGCTCCATGTAGTAACTCTTTTACATAGCTTCTCCTTTTTTATTTATTCATATGTTTCTATACTTATCTCTCTATCTCTTTATCTATCTCTATTTATTTAATCTATCTTTATTTATTTATTTATTCTCTTTCTCTTTATTTCCTTATCTTTATATTTCTTTATTTATCTTTATCCTTATTTATTTCTCTATCTTTACCTATATCTCCCTATACATCCATATATCCATATCGATTTCTCTCCTATTATATATAAATATATAAAAAGAAGAGAAAAAGAACCCACGCTAACAGAGAAAAAACAGGGTAACTATAGTACAAATCGATTTGTACTATATGTTGGGAGGGGGAGGGAGGGAAATAGCGATGTTTTGGTCGATATATAGTGAACGAAGAGAAGCAGCAGAGCAGGTGATCTAGCGAGAGAAACGTTCGCCTGCAGGTTGACGAAGGAGAAGTGGGAGAGGGAGCGTAAGGCGACTAATAGGTTGTGCGATTTGGGCGGAGCTAGCTTGACTTTTCTTGCTGGAGGTTCTATTGTGTAACAAACGAATAACAATACACTCACGGAGATACCCCTTATGACCTTAGTACCGCCAAATGGCAGAGATTTGAGCCCAGATCAGCTATGGGCACTCAAGATGGAGCAGCGCCGCAAAGGATACGATAAAACAGCCACGCAGCAACAAGCCGAAAATGAAGCTGCCGTTAATAGTCTCTACGCCGGCCTTGGTGGCAACAGTGCGCCCAGCGGCACTACCTTCGACAAAATAGACAACGCCACCACGCCAGAGAATAGCAACCCGCGGATGGATGACCTTGCAAGGCAGGTGGATGCGCTGTATAAGCCACACAACGAGGCTGAAGCGATCGTTGCTGGTGTGTATGATGACCTAAACAACAAGACTGATCCTGAAGTGGCTGATGATATTGAGCGCGATACACCCCTACCAGAGCAGGAGCCACAAACGGATGAAGAGGAAGACAACAAAGGCACACACTTCTTCTCAAACAACCCTGCCATCAACACTGTGAGTGTGACGAAGAAACTCGATGGTGAGACGGCAGAAACATTGCGCCAAGCCAATGGTGGCTCGACACTTGGTGCTCGAGAGGAAGTAGGCAATCTTGTCAAGACAATCAACGATCAGCCAACGAGGCATCAGTTTGAAAAACAAAAAACAGCTACAACTGCAGCAGTTGAGAACGCTGGCTTTGACGTTGATGACAAGACAGAAGCACGTGTTAATAAACTGACGACTGTTGCAGCGATTGATGCAGCGGTGGAAGAGCAAAAAACGGGCACCGACACAATGAACGAGCAAAACGCGCGTGATCATGGCAAATTGCTGAACCACCACGAGTCGTACAAGCTAGTGTGTGCTGCACTGGGCGAAGAGCTGCTCGATAGTGTGAAGAATGGTGAGATGACCTTTGATGACATAAAGCAGGCTGATCCATTGATTGCGCAGCGGGTAAGTGACTATAACGATGGTATTTTTACCGCCCATGACGCAGCAGCCAGTGATGCCACAATTGATGATCTTGCGATGATTGGGGAGCTGATTAACCGCTCACCAGCCATGCAGGAGCTCATCCGCAACAAGGACGAAGCAAAGCAGCGAACCGAGGAGCAGCCCGCCACGCACAATGCTCAACCTCATACGCCGAACAAAGATGACAAGAATAAGGGCGATATGCTCGCGCAAAACCACTCAAATGTATTTGTTGAGACGTCGTCTCATCGTTCCTTTGCCAAGAAGCCCGCACATACACCACTCCAAAAGAATACGAAAACAACCAACACATTCCTTGGTAGTGAACAGCGTGTTAGCTGGTACTAGCTTGTAGCGTCGGTGCTGAGTATTCGAGGAAGCCGTGGGGATAGGCTATTGCTAGTTGTATGACTCTTGAGCAAACCAAGTGCCCGAGGTGTGAATGATGAGTCGTATTTTGCGGTGGAGTAGCTTGGCAAGTGTCTTATAGCCTAGATTACTATCAGAAGTGTTGAGTTTTCCTGGGGTTTGTGGTACTGTATTTCCATGTATAAAGGCGAGCGGCCAAAAGTTTTTCCGATTATTGTCACTATCTTGGTGATTTCGTTGGTGGTGGCAGCGGTGGCGTCGGTCATCCGTATGGTGGCGACCCGCCAGGAATCGAATAACACCAACACGCAGCAATCAGCCGAGAGCTTCTATGACCAAGTGGTGGCGCACAACGCGACCAACAGTGTCCGCTGGACGGTGCGTGGGCCGATTGTGGCAGACGAGACCTTCCGCTCGTACCAGATCGAGATTTCGCCCAATAAGCGGACATATACGGTGTATCAAGGCTACTTAGACAAGCAGCTCGACCGCAAAGAGTTTGAGAACAACCAGCAGGCCTACGAGCAGCTCGTGTATGCCCTGAGCAAGGCGCAGATCCAAGATACGCGCACGGTGGATGATGACGACGTGCGTGGGGTGTGTGCGACTGGTGGGCGGCTCTATACCTTCGAGACGATGGAGAGCGGCACGACGAAGACGCGCATCTGGACATCGAGCTGTCAAGGTTCGCCCGGCTCGATGAAGGCCGATGTACCTAAGATTCATGCACTCTTTGCTAACCAGATCCCTGGCTTTGCACCGATGTTTGATAAGACGCAATAAAAAGGCGCTGCACGGCTGACATCTGGGACTCAAGTTCTAAGTAACCTCCACGATTTTGTACCGCGTCTCGCTACGTTCTCATCGAGTGGAATATTATATGGGCCGACATTCTGCTCGTATGTCGGCTTCGTGTGCTGGGCTTAAAAGAAATTATGATAATCTTCTTTCATACTCCATCAGGCGCAGTGATAGGGAAGAAGAGCTCATGCTAGCCACACTCTATTGCCAATGATATAATCGAGCGTATGATTCGTGCAGTAATTTTTGATTGTTTTGGCGTGCTCTATGGTGGAAGTATCGAGGTGCTGATGGCGCAGTGTCCACCGGATCGCCGAGCCGAACTAGAGGATATTAACAAGCAGTCGGACTATGGCTATATCTCACGGCAGGAATTTATTACAGAGGTGGCGCGATTGGTAGAACAAACGCCAGCTCAGATAGCGGCGTTGCTTGAGCAGGTGCATGTGCGCAATAGCGAGCTGATCGCCATGATCCACACGCTGCGCCAGCGTTACCCAGCCATCAAAATAGGACTACTGAGCAATGTGGGGAGCGATACGATCGAGCGGCTGTTTACTCCTGATGAGCTGCGCCAGCTCTTTGATGCCGTGGTGCTCTCGTATGCCGAGCATGTTGCCAAGCCAAGCCGCGAAGCCTTCGAACTAGCAGCAGATCGGCTCGGTGTGCCGCCTGGCCAGTGCGTGATGATCGACGACCGGCTCGACAACTGCTCTGGGGCTGAAGCTGCTGGCATGCGTGCTATCCTCCATACAGCCAATAGCCGCACGATGGCCGAGCTTGAGGAGCTACTGGGGGAGTGATGACACCCGTATGGCTTGGGCTAATGGCCAGTTGTTTGCTTGTGCTGCTTGTCTACACACTATGGGTGGTCCCACCACAACTTGGCAAGACGCTCAGTATGCATATTGAGCAGCGGACAAGGACGGTAATTGCGGGCAAAATCCTCTTGCCACTGACTGGCCTGAGCCTTGCGCTGTGGGCTGTGCAGTCGGCATTGCCACGAGTGGTGCAGTTACTCCTTCTTATCGTGAGCCTTAACTTTTGTGTGATGGGATTAGTGCCATTTGGCGTGAGCCAGCGGCGCACCTTGGTCCACAACATTGCAGCCTGGGGCTGTATACCAGTTATAACGATCATTGAGGTGCTTGTCCTGCTGAGCGATACTCATCCGGTGGTGCGGGTGGTAACGAGCGGCGCTCTGGTGTGCCAGGCTATTGTTCTTGGCTGCTATTTCTTCGCTAAGTCGTGGCATCGCTATATTATGCTAGTGGGTCAGGCGATTTATTTTTCGCTTTTTGTGGTGATGATCTGGGCAATGGAGTGTGTCCATGCCTGAGCTCCCTGAAGTTGAGACGATTCGTACGAGCCTCGCTCGCTTGGTGGTGGGGAAGCAGATTGTGGCAAGTACGGTGTACGACTCGCCCAAGAGTTTTCCCAACGACCCTACGGCAGTGGCGCACTTTCTCCATGGTGCAACGATCACGGCGGTGGAGCGCCGCGCTAAGGTATTGCTGATTCGCCTGAGCACCAATTACACACTGGTAGTGCACCTGAAAATGACGGGCCAGCTGCTCTTTGTTGGTGAGGAGCGCTGGGGCGGCGGCCACCCAAACGATAGCTTTCTTCACGAACTACCCGACCGCTTAACGCGGGTAGCGCTGACCTTTGCGGATGGCGCGCATTTATACTTTAATGACCTGCGCAAATTTGGCTGGATGAAGCTCTATCCTACACCAGAGGTGGCGCAGCTGCCCTTTATGCAAAAAGTCGGGCCTGAGCCGCTCGACCCGCATACTACGGCGGCACAGTTTATCACGCGCATCCGTCGGCGTAATGGCACGACCATGAAGGCGGCCATCCTCGACCAAACGACCATCGCTGGCGTGGGGAATATCTATGCCGATGAATCGCTATGGATGACGCAGCTCCACCCCGCCACGCGGGTGCGTATGGTGGATGATGAACAGCTTGCCGCACTCTTTGCTCATATTCGGCAGGTGCTGCAGCTGAGCATCGACAAGGGTGGTAGCACCGATCGCAACTACGTCGATGCTGAGGGCAACAAGGGGAGCTACCTGGCTTTTGCGCAGGTGTTTCGGCGTGAGGGGCAGCCCTGCCCGCGCCACCCCGACGTAGAGATTATGAAGATTCGCGTGGCAGGCCGCGGGACGCACATTTGTCCAGTGTGTCAAGTGGAAGTAGGGGAGTAGCTCATGCTTTATCTCATTGTGGGGAAGAATAGCTACGTAGCAGAGCAAGAGCTGGCGAAGATTGTTCAGCATGCATCAGTACCAGCAGAGCACATCGATACTCAGCAGCTTGATGCCGCGGGTTTGGCTGAGCTGGTGCGCGGCGTGTCGCTCTTTGCAGCGCAGCGGCTTGTTGTGCTGCGACGCCTGTCTGAGCGCCCAGACCTCTGGGAGCAGCTTGGCCAGTGGGCACATGATATCCCTAGCGAGACGACGCTTGTGCTCGTAGAGCCAGGGCTGGATAAGCGCACCAAAACGTACAAAGCACTGCACAAAGCCGCGACCATCATTGCTGCTGACCCACTGACCGACCGCCAGCGCCCTGCCGCCGAGCGGTGGCTGCGCCAGCTGGCTAGTAGACGCGGTGTGTCGTTGAGCTCAGCGCATATGCGCAGCATGGTAGAGCGAGCTCTGGTGCCGGATGAAAAGGGATATGGCGGGACGATTGACCAGTTGCAGCTGGCGCACGCTATCGACGCATTGGCTCAGCTCGACACTATTACCGATGATGCAATTGCCACCGTGTTACCACCGGCCCGTGAGTTCTCGGTCTTTGATGTTGTAGCCCTCGCGGTGGAGCGCCGAGGCCCAGCCTTGCGCGCTGCCTTAGATGAGCTGCGTCTGAGCCACGACCCATACCAAACCGCAGCGCTCATCTGGGCGCAGTGGGCTCAGCTGGCGGCGATTGCATACTATGGCGAAGCAGGGGAGGCAGAAATTGCGCGCGAGCTCTCACTCCACCCCTACGTCGTCAAAAAGACCAAGCCACTCACCACGCAGGTCTCGCTGGCCGACATCCGCACCCTCACCCAGCGGGCTGCCCAGCTCGACGCCGATATGAAGACGACGAGCGTACCACCATGGGACGCGGTGGAGAGCTTTTTGTTTGCGGTGGCGGGGCGGTAGTGTGGGGCGGCCCAGGTAGACGTGTGAGCGTCTGATAGATAGTACTTGGCTTATAAGAATGTGGTATAATATCATCATACAAACACCACTGCAATGCCAAGGAGGTGTATATGGCTACAGTACAGACAACGATCACGACTCAGACAGTGCACACAAAGCAGCGTTCGCCGAGGCGGCAGTATGGCCTGCGCGCATGTCTGCTTATTGCGAGCCTTGCACTGGCCTGTCAAGCATTTATCAATACCTTTCTTGGCTGGCGCGCGTATACCGTTATTTCTTCGAGTGGTGGGCAAATACCGAGCCTCGACTCTAATATGACAGTGCCGGCTATCGTGTTTGTCTTTGGTGTTAATCTTGCTGCTCAGGCCATCTATCTTGCCTATGCAGCGATTCATCCCCGAGACATCCGGAGCAAAGTAAAGCAGGGGATTGCCATCGTCGCTGTCCTTGCGTATCCTGTTGCCGACATGGTGAAGTACACACTCTTCCACCACATTCTCCACACCGGTGTGCCATATAATACATTCTTAGACGGTCCAGTGCCGTGGACGTCTGGGCTTGTGCTCACCATCGCTGGTTCGTTCTATCTGTGGTATGTGCTGCTGCGGCCGCAAAAGAGCGAGCGCTAGTAGCCCCAAGGTTGGCCGGCTCTTTACAAATCCTGCGCCATGCCTTATAATGAGCGCTTGATTGTAGTACTAACCCATAATAACAAGCGATAGAGGAAATTAATGCCCATCATCAAATCAGCTGTCAAACGCATGAAGCAAACGGCCACTCGCCGCCAGCGCAACATTGCTACCAAGCGCGCCATCAAGGCCAGCACTAAGGCCTTTGCTGCCGAGCCAAGCGCTGCTGCCCTGAGCCAGGCCCAGAGCGAGCTTGACAAAGCCGTCAAGAAGGGGTTGCTCAAGAAAAACACTGCGAGCCGCCGCAAAGCATCGCTCGCCAAGGCTGCCAAGGCTGCCGGCGTCAAGCTTGCGTAAAGCATAGGCACGAGAGTAAGAGCAGACACCAAAACACCTCGAGGGAGAGGTGTTTTTGTATACAGGCTAGGGCAACTGTTATGGAATAAATTTGAGATATAAAGATCACACACCTTGAGGATCTTTGCGCAAAGAGAGGTGCTATACTTCGCATGGCTACCTCTGTTAATCGTGACTTGCCATTGACGAAACGAAATTACTTATGGTAGGATAGATGGAGTTTTGGGTAAGGCAAAAGTAGGAGTTATGGACGAGATAAAGGTGCGGCAACAAATCATCGACAAACTAGGTGAGAGTAATAATATTTTGGTGGCGGTCAACGCCCACCCTACGGTAGATGAGCTGAGTGCAGCACTAGGGTTGACGCTTTTGCTCAATAAGCTCGATAAGCACGCCACAGCCGTCTTTAGTGGGGATGTGCCAACGGCAGTGGGCTTTTTGGAGCCAGAGCGTACCTTTGAGAGCACGGTGGATAGTCTGCGAGATTTCATCATTGCCCTTGATAAGGAAAAGGCCGACCATTTGCGCTACAAGCTCGATGGTGACCTCGTCAAGATTTTCATCACGCCGTACCGTGCGACGATTAGCCAGAGTGATTTGGAGTTTAGCCAGGGCGATTACAATGTGCAGTTTGTTGTGACGATCGGTGTGCGCAGCGAGGATGACCTCGACCCAGCGCTCAAGGGGCATGGCCGTATTCTGCGCGAGTCGCCAGTGGCAGCGCTACACATTGATGCGCCAGGTACGTTGGGCAATATCGTCTGGACGGACCCTCAGGCCAGCAGCTATAGTGAGCTGGCGGCAAGCCTCGCTCAGGGCTTTGATAGTACCGATGATGAGCAGCCGCTCCTCGACAAGCATATTGCCACAGCCTTTTTGACCGGCATTGTAGCGGCCACCGAGCGCTTTAGCAACGAAAAGACCACTTCGCGCGTTATGACCCTCGCCGCACAACTGATGAGTGCTGGCGGCGACCAGCAGCTGATTGCGGCCAAGCTCGCCGAGGCCAAGCAGCTCGCTGCAGGCCCAATGCCTGCTAAGCCGGCCAGCAAGAAGCCCGCTCAGGCAAATAACAAAGATAAGTCACTCGTCATCTCACACAACGCTCAGGCTGGAAAAAAAAAGTTAAGCCAGACCGACGCTGACGAAGCCGAGCTGGCTCAGCAACTGGCCAAGAATAATCCACAGCCCGAGCCCGCACCAGCTCCACGGCGCTCATCGGGGCGCAATAGCAGTGCCGAGCCATGGCGCCAGCCCATTGAGACACCGCTGAGCGAGCCGAGCCTGGGTGGCACACTTAATGCTACGACCAAGCAAGCAGCCGATGACAAGCGCCGCGAGCGCGAGAATGGCCGCAACAAGACCATTCTCTCGCACAAGGGTGGGCGCTACCTCGACAGTGACGACACACCAGGGAGCCAAGCGCCGCTCAATGCTGCCACGGCAGCACTTGATCACGAGCCAACCGTCCCCAATGTGAATGACATGCCACGTGTGCCGATGGCTCACAACGACGACATCCTTCCGCCGCCAACGGGCAAAGAAACCCTGGCCGACCTCGACGCCAAGCACCGTGCCGCGCCAGCTGATGATGCCGAAGGGTCAGCCTTGCCACCGCTGCCACCAATGCCAGATTTCTCTAGCTTGCCACCATTGCCACCAGGTGTGCCACCGCTGCCTGGCCCTGATGCCGATAACCCTATGGCCCAGCTCGATGCTGCACTCCAATCTGAGGCTAAGGCCAAGAAAGACCAAGCCAACCCATCGCAATTCCACGTACCGGAGAAGTAGGGGTTGCTGGCTTCTGCTGTTAAATGAGAGATGACACGATAAACCGGCCATGATTTAGCCGGTTTATGGTAGAAAAAGGGTAAAAACCGTAAGATCATAAGATTTGTATATGTAGATTTCTTGACAGGCCAGAGAGAGAGAGTTATTATATAGTCCATTATGGACAGCAGCAAACCCAATCTACTTAAAAACTATAACGTTACAGGCGTCCAGCAAGAAGCATACAAGAGGGACGCAGAGCAGCAACGACTCATTGCTCTCTTGGATGTTCTTGATAAGCCTGATGCAACAGAAGAGGTTGATGTACATGCTCGGGGCACTGCTAATATTAGTACCGTCAGTGCGAGTCTTAACAGATTGGGTATTTATATTAATCGCAGTGCTCACGCACAAGCTCGTTTATTTGAACCACACCAAATATATACGACAGAAATGGGAGAAGAAAATATCGACCTTGCGACATCTGTTGTTGCATTTGAGTCGGAGGGCACTGCGGGTGAGGGCTGCGATGGCGTACTTATACTATTCAAGCTCTCTGGTGAGATGGCAGGAGAGGCGCAAGCGGCATCAACAGCACGCGACCTGAAGTTTGGCTATAATTGCTCGTATGGTGGTCTTGCAACCAAGGATGGCATAACTTGGCTTAAGTTTGAGGGAGACAAATTTATGCTAAGAACCAAACAGCTATCCTATGACGATCCATCGCATCACGATGAAATTCTTGAGTTGACCGAAGAGCTTAATACGTTTATGCAGGTGAGACAGGGTGAGCATAATCACCACAAAGGACAATCTTTCACACCAGCAGGAAGTATCGAAGCCTAGGTAGCCCAAAAGACCAGCCCCTCGCGGCTGGTTTTTTGCTCCGTCATGCTATACTAACCACATGATGCACCAAACACCTGATTCATCATACGATCGCATTCTCCATATCGACAAGCCAGCTGGTATGACGAGCTTTGGGGTGGTGGCGCGGGTGCGGCGGGTGCTGAGCCAGCAGGCTGGCAAGAAGGTGAAGGTGGGGCACTGTGGTACGCTTGACCCCTTTGCGACGGGTCTTTTGCTGCTGGTGACGGGCACGGAGTGCCGCAATGCCATGCGCTATACCAAGCTCGACAAGACGTACGAAGCGACGATTATCCTGGGTCAAACCAGCACCACAGGCGACCCAGAAGGGGAGATAGCGCCCTATCTGCCAGAAGATACCAAGCTGCCTATCACACCGCCATCACGTCAGCAGCTCGATGCAGTACTGCAGCGCTTTACTGGCCAGATTCGCCAGCGGCCACCGATCTTTAGCGCCATTAAGATCAACGGCCAGCGGGCCTATAAGCTCGCGCGTGATGGTAAAGAAGTGGAGTTGCCAGAGCGCACCGTTACGATCCACTCGCTGGAGGTGCTGGAGTATCAGTATCCGCGGCTCGTCATTCGCACGCGGGTGAGCAGTGGTACGTACATTCGCAGCCTGGCGGTGGATATTGGCAAGCAGCTTGGCACAGGGGCGTACTGCGCGGCGCTGCGGCGCACAGCGATTGCTGATTGGTCAGTAGCACAGGCGCAGCAGCTGCAGGATTTTGGGATTGTTGATTAGCCATACATAATAAATAAAGAAGCGAGGAGCAACCAATGAACATCACGCTACACACTGGCACGACCACCGCAACTATCACCACAAGTGGCGCGTATATCACCAGCCTGGCTGACGAGTATGGGGATGTATTCTACCCACTGCAGCAGCTCACCACCCCTGATGGCGAGCGCAAAACGCGCGGTGGCTGCCACGTTTGCTTGCCCAACTTCGGCCCCGGTGGAGCGAGTGGCTTGGCGCAGCATGGCTTTGGCCGCACCAGCCAGTGGCAGGTGGTGGAGCACACCAGCGACCAGGTGGGGCTCATGCTGAAGGGGAGTGATGCTTATGCTGGGCTGGAGTCTCGCTTGGTGTATATGGTGGCGGAGCACCAGCTTGCAATGCAGCTCACGCTGGCGAATGTTGGCGAGGAGGAGCTCCTCGTGGCACCAGCCTTTCACCCGTATTTTGCGTATGATGGCACACTCGTGCTGGATGGCCAGTCGCTCACCGACCTTGCGCCACTCGCCGATACGATCTTCGTTGATGGGGTCACGCGCCAACTAGCGACGGGCCGGCGCACCATTACGCTGCAAAGTGAGGGATTACCTCGCTGGGCGATTTGGACGGATGAGTTGGGCCCGTACCTCTGTGTTGAGCCAACGCACAGCGGCAACTCCTTCGCCGATAACCCGTCTCGTGCCACAGTGCTAGTGCCGGGGCAGGTGGCGCGGTATGGTGTGCAGGTGGGGTGGTAACGAACCCCTCGATTTGACTCATAGTCCTACTACTGTCATACTTGATATATGATAGATCATGGTGAACTTCTTAGTAAAATAACAATTATTGGTGGTAAAGCGCCTGAGCGGCAGCCAGATGAGTATGAGCGATTGACGCAGGAGTTAGAAGAAATTGCTGCGACAATTGATGAGCGCATAAAAGGCTATGAGCCGCTTGGTGGCAGAGTGCAGCCACTCATGCTTGCAGAAGCAAAACAGCGCAAAGGTGCAGACATAGCTGCTATAGACGAGGTAAACAGGCATTGGGGATGGCCAGAGGTAGATAGCGTAATGGACCGCACTTCGCCATATGAGGATGAGGAAGATTTCTGGAATACCTTTCTTGACCATGATCCACACGACACAAGAGACCCAAACAATCTCCGTGCCCGCCTCCGTGTTCCAAAGGTTGATGCGACACTACTTGAGTCTAAGGATGGAGTTGATTTTGTCAATCTCTACCATAGTGCGACGCCAGCGCTGATTCGTGCCGAGGCGGTATTGCCTGAGGTTGGCCTTGTCCGCGGCTTGTATGCTAAGTTGTACGAAAAGCATTACACAATGACAGATATCGCAAAAGGAGAACTCAGCGCATTGGCCGAAGCATATCCTGCTATCAAGACAGCGTTCTATGATACATATAATCTTGCGCGTTGCTTGACAAACAATGATGACGAGAGACGATTCATAAAAGAAATAATACGTCTTGGCTTTGTGCAGGAGGGTGCAGACGAGGGACTTTCCGATATCACTAGCGCCCATGATGTACTCTGTCGCTAGCGTCTACATTGACACTGCGCCGTCCTCCTGCTACAATACACCAGTATGATTACTAAGGATAACAAAGCGAAAGCGATTGCTTTGACTCAGGTCAGCAAGAACGACGTCGGCAGCCCACAGGCGCAGGTGTCTATCTTGACGGCTCGTATCAAAGAGGTGACCGAACACCTTAAGTCCAACAAGCACGACAACATGGCTCGTCGTGGCCTCAAGCAAATGGTCGGCCGGCGCAAGCGGCTGCTCCGCTACCTTGAGCGGACCAACTTTGATGCCTACAAAGCAACGCTCGAAACCCTCGGTCTGCGCAAATAAGCGCTCGCCACGAGAAATAAACCTCCCCACTTATTGGGGAGGTTTTTTGGTGGTGGGGTAGTAGTACAGATATACTACACTTGACAAATATGAGATCAAGATGTACCGTACAATACATTATGCCATAAACAAAAAGGAGTTATAGTATGTACGAAGCAGGGCATGAGGCAGGTAGTGGTGGCATTGCTACTCTCGAAGCTATGCTGGGCCGGACCGAGTATGAGAAGGCGGTGGCTAATTTTGACTTATTTATTAGTCAACAGCTTGAGGGCGCACCTTTGTTACGCGAAGATCCAGACCTGCAACGATATGTGACATATAGCGACTTGACGCTTGACGATTTGGAAGACATAGCTGACGCTACAGATTCGTCACGGATGTTTAAGCTGCTTAAGGCGGCAAATGCAGTGCGAAAGCAATATTGCGAACAGCACGAGGATAAGCTCCAGCCTCCTGATATCTTTGATGGCTCGACATATGTGCTTGTAGAGCTGTATGAGCATATGACAACACAGAATGGGCAAATGCAACAGAAAGAAAAGGGCGTAACTATCCAGTGTGTTATGAATGGTGTTGGCTTCCGTGGCTATGGTGATGAAGAATTCGTTCATCATGTGGATCTTGGTGGGGCGCAGTATGTGATTAGCCCAGATAAACTCGCTGTGCGCTATACACAGCAGACGCAAACAAAGCCAAGCAAGGACCTTGGTAAATATGCCCAGGTAGAGGATATGGACGTTGTCAAGAGGCTTATTGAGCGCTCCAAGAAGAATACCGCACCTACGATGCTTGACGTTGTCCGCGGTGGAGTTAAGCGCATGATGAACACATTCTCTCGCCCTTAGGGTATCTGATGAGGGTAACCTTTCGCCTTGTGTATCATTCTCCCACCAATGCTATACTAGAAACACCACCACGAAAGGAGCACACCATGGCATTTGGCCCAATGATGACAGTCACGACAAAGCGGGGGCTCGAGCTGGAGCTTGCGCCGTTTGCGCGGGATGAGCTGAGGCCATTTGTGGACGGGTTTGCGCACGGGACGGTCACGCAGTATTTTGCCGAGCACCGGGCGCAGACGCTCGAGACCGAGCAAGCGTGGTATGACAAAACAATCGCAGATAAAGAAAGTATCGTCTGGGGTATCTGGGCCAAGGATGGTGAGGCACGGCGGCTGGTAGGTAGCACGGCACTGGTGAGTATTACGAGAAAGCACATCCACACTGCCATAAGCGGCATCATTATTGTGGATAAGAATTACTGGGGCAAGGGTGTTGCTAGTGCTAGCCACCATGCTCGTACGTGGTACGCCTTTGAGAATCTGGGGCTGCACTGTATTAAATCTGCCGTGGTGCAGGGCAACATTGCGAGCTTGCGCGCTCTCCAGCGGTGTGGCTATGCTCATATCTATACTGAGCGCAACGATGTCTTTATCAATGGCAAGCTGCACCATACCGATCACCTTGAGTGCCTCAACCCTATTGACTGGGCCTGGAACCAGTGGTGGGGGAGTGACCAACCCTCACCCGAGCACACAGCAGCGCGCCAGCGCAGCCTCGCCGCACTGGAGTGGGCGAGAGAGCGGGTGGTGTTGCTATAGCATACGCAATGCTTTACAAAACTAACCACTATACGTTATCATGCAACAATGAGCCAAGAAAAACAACCATCAGCTGAAACAACTTCGCCAGTATCTTTCTCACACGAAAGAGCGAGAGAGCTACTATGCACAGCTGATCGGCTTGCGCAGGAGCGTCGGCAGTTTGTCGTTGATAAAGCAGCGCGCGAGACAAAGCGGTTTGCGCAAGATTTGGAAACGATGGCAGCAGGGGAGGAGGCTGCAGAATATTTGGTGGATGGCAGCCCGGCAGATATGATACCTGAGGAGGTAGTGCCACTGCTAGATGGCGCACTTGTTGCAGTGGATGAGCCAATAGACAAGACACGGAGCATCCTCGAGCAGCGAATCGTCACATTATGCCGAAGGCGGAATGACGGGCTGACAGATGATGAATTTTGCCAGGCTGTAGCAGATGCATACCAGCAGTCGCCAGCTATGCGGCGCGTGCAAGAGGTGGCGTACCAGATTACAAGTGGTGTTGAGGATTTGCACGCTGGTAATCCAACGATCTCCATCGGTGTATTTGACCCAAGTATCTACATTGACCGCGTCTTGATGCGTAGAGTTCAGCAAGATGGTGGCAATAGCGCATTACAATGCTACGGGACGGCGCTGCTTGCCCACTACGAAGAGCAAAATGATACAGATGAGCATCTATATCTCCACACCGCATCAGCACGAGCGCTGTTGGATGCTTGTGATGCTGGTGGTGTGCGTCTTGCGGGTACTGCTGAGTGGGAGCTCATTACCGAGCAGGGTAGCCGCTATGGTAATGCCTATGCCTGGATGTCGCGCGAGATTGTTAAGATGGCAGCCGACCAAACAGGTCACCTTGTGGCGGATGACGAACATCGCACAGTGCTTCAGCCAACTGGTGAGCCAGCGGCGGATGTCTTGATTACCTTGCTGAACCAAATCACCACTCGTGGCACCGACCGCACTAGCGATCTGCCTATGCCGACCGAAGCAGTGCGCCTCCGTGAGGGCGGCTGCAAAGATGTTGAGGCATACTTTGCTCAGGCATATATGATGAGCACTCAACCAGCGATGAGTAAGACGGCCATCGCTGGCAAACGCTTTATCAGCAAAACACATGGGGCGCAGACGTTCCTTGCCGCCGATGCAGTACGGTACTGTGGTGTAGAATTCCCGCCTGGTACGGTGTGGGGGCAGTTTGGTGATGGATATGCTCCGCTTAGGCTGACGGGCTTTTGCTTCGACCAAAACACAGCTGCAACGGTCTTTGGCACTGAATATATGGCCAATGTGCCCGAAGCGAGCCAACGCGGCGCTGTGCACGACTACTTTCACCGCATTGTGCAATCACCACAACAGAGAAGCCTCCGCAAAAACATTGTGACATACACAACATAATACCCATTTGTGCACAAAGATGCTATCATAGAGAGTGACTATGCAGGATGTGACAGACGCAGCACGGGCGTCCACGGGTGTGGCGATGCGGTGGAGTATGCAGCAAGTACGGCGGGCTGTGCTGGTGTTTGTGGCTGCTGTGGCGGTGCTGGGCCAGCTGCTTGCGCCGCAGGCGAGTGCCATAGCGCCGCAGCAGTCCATCATGATGCCAGCCTATAGCTACCCCATGCAGGGTGGCAACAACCAGTATTGGAATGATATGGCTAATGTCTCGAGCAAGATGCCCTTTGCAGTGGTTAACCCATCGAGCGGCCCAGGTACAGCGGTTAGTAGTGATTATGTAAAGGCCCTGGCGCGGCTCGACTCGCTTGGTGTCAAATACATTGGCTATGTCAAGCACGGCCGCCAGACGCGCAATATTGCTGAGGTAGCGGCAGAGATTGACCGCTGGTATGCGCTCTACCCCAATGTGAAGGGAATCTTCTTCGACGAAGCCGATAATCACAGTAGTGGCCAAAAGACCTGCTATTTGGCCAACCTCTACAACTACGTCAAGGTCAAGCACCCTGGCTCCATCGTTATCCACAATGCGGGCACACGCTTCCTCGGTGAGTCTGTCATGCCTTATGGTGATGTATTTCTCAATGCCGAGACCTCGGCGGCGCGCTATCTGAGCGACAGCTACTACGACCTAAATCACCCAACTGCCACCAACTTCGAGAAAAACCCAGCTAATGCCTACAAAATGTGGCACGTCATTCACAGTGTGGGCAGTAACGAGCAGCAGGCCCAGGTGGTAGCTAAGGCCCGCGAGCGCAATGCTGGCTGGGTGTATACGACTTCCGATCGTGGCCCGACCACACCAGCCGAGGAGGCAGACCCAAATATCAACCCGTATAATGATTCATCTACCTTGCTGGGTGGTTTGGCTGGCTTGGGGAGTATCCAACGCGGTAATGTGCCAGTGGGTGCAGCGACGCCGCTCACGGTTGATTGCGCCGACACCTTTGGCTTGAAAGTAACGGCTCAGCCCGCGCCAGCACCTGCACCAGCGCCAAAACCTGCTCCCAAGCCCGAGGAGAAGAAAAAAGACGGCAAAGACAAGAAAAAGGACGAAAAGAAGGATAAGAAAAAACTGCAGCCAAGCAAAAAGCACCAGCAGCCCACTGTACGCAAGCAAGAGGCAGGGCCCAGCTGGACGATCATCACCCTTATCGCTGTGGCAGTAGTTCTCGCTGCAGCTGGTGGCGGTGGTGCCTGGTGGTGGTTTGTTGGCCGCAAGCGCCGCCAAGCGAAGAACCGCAGCCGGTATGACAACACAATGATTTAAGCGACAAGTGTTTCACGTATGCCATCAATTCTCACATATTTTATACTCTCACTATTTCTCTTGGTGTTGTGAGAGCAGACCTTGGCTGATTATCTGGTCTCTTGTATTAAAGCTGGCAACTATTGTTACGACTAGTCGCTGCACACCACCCGAGTAGAGTAATAGGGAAGATAGACTCATAACAGAGGTGATGAGGCTATGCTGTGCATACTTATGGCGAGGGGCTGATTGACCGTGATAGCCAAGGTGAGGTATAAACTCCCAGGCTGCGAATGCACGAAGCACTACCAGTATATCCCAAAATGCGGTATACTAAGAAGAGTATAATAACGCGGCAGTGATAGCGTTGAGGGCTTGCATGAAGATGATAGGTGCGAGCATTCACCCCTGTTACTTGCCGCAAGAAAGGAGCTCTGTATGAGTATTATTAACCCAAGCGGCAAAGATGTCTTTGCTGTGACGACGCAGTTATGCGGCCGCCCTCTCACCCTGGAGGTTAACCGAGTTGGCTTTCGCTCGACGGCTAGTGTGCTGGTGCGCTATGGCGATACGGTGGTGCTGGGCACCGCCCAGGTGGGCACCCGCCCGGTAACGCTGGATTACTTCCCCTTGAGTATCGATTACGAAGAGAAGTTCTATGCCTCGGGCAAGATTAGCGGCAGTCGCTTTATTAAGCGTGAGGGCCGGCCCAGCGACGAAGCAGTGCTGATTGGCCGCCTGATCGACCGGCCGATCCGCCCACTCTTTCCCAAAGGCTACCGCCAGGAAGTGCAGGTGGTGGCCACAGTGCTTAGTATGGACCCGAGCTTCCGCCCAGATATGGTGGCGATGGTTGCCGCTAGCAGCGCCCTGATGCTAACTGGCACGCCGTTTGATGGACCGGTGGCGGGCCTGCGCGTTGGTCGGGTGAACGGTGAGTTTAAGGCCTTCCTGACACCAGAAGAGCGTGAGCAGTCCGACCTTGACCTCGTGGTGGCAGGGATCGAGCGCGGCATTACCATGGTAGAAGCTGGCGCTAAAGAAGTATCTGAGGAGGTGATCGTCGATGCAATAGCCTGGGCACACCAAGCGATGCAGCCAGCGATTACACTGCAACAAGAACTGGCTGCCAAGGTGGCACCAGCACCGCAGGAATATGAGCTCGTCTTGCCAAATGAAGACATCCAAGCTGTCGCTAACCAATGGGTTGATGGCAAACTGGGCGAGAAGATTCGCCGCCCATACCCCGAGCGCAATGAAGTCGTCAATGAAATCCGCTGGGCCTTCCACGAGGCCATGGCCGAGCAGCTCGGCCTTGACGCCGAGGAATACGCAGCGGTGCGTGATGAGTACGACGAAGCCTTTACACTGGCACTACACAACGATGTGCGCCGCGGCATTGTGGAGGAGCGCACTCGCCCTGATGGTCGCACTCTTACGGAAATCCGTCCGCTCTCGAGCGAGGTTGGTATTTTGCCACGCACCCACGGTAGCAGCCTGTTTACCCGTGGGGTGACGCAGGGTATGAATATTGTTACGCTGGCACCGCTGAGTTACGCACAGTTAGTCGATACCATGGAGGTAACAGAAGGCGAGCGCCGCTATATGCACCACTACAACGCCCCCGGTTATACAGTCGGTGAGGTGAAGCGCCTTGGTAGCCCCGGTCGGCGTGAGATTGGCCACGGGTATCTGGCGGAGCGTGCCCTTACGGCAGTGCTACCGAGTGAAGAAGAGTTCCCCTATGCCATCCGCAGCGTGACAGAAATTATGAGCCAGAACGGCTCTACCAGCATGGCGGCCACCTGTAGTAGCTGCTTGGCCCTGATGGATGCTGGCGTGCCCATCAAAGCCCCGGTTAGCGGCATTGCCATGGGCCTGATGATGGATGGTGACACGCCCTACGTACTGAGCGACATTGCCGACGCCGAGGACTTTGCTGGCGACATGGACTTTAAGGTGACAGGTACGAGCAAGGGTATTACAGCCTTGCAGATGGATATGAAGGTGCATGGTCTGCCCGTGCAGGTGCTGCGCCAGGCGCTCGAGCAGAGCAAAGCTGGCCGCGCCCATATCCTAGAGCACATGCTGAGTGTACTGCCAGCGCCGCGTAAAGAACTCAGCCCCTATGCGCCGCGTATCGGAAAGCTCAAGATTAACCCGGATAAAATTGGTGCTGTTATTGGCAAGGGTGGTGAAACCATCAACAAAATCACTAGCGAAACGGGCGCCGAGGTAGATATTAAAGAAGACGGCCTGATTACCATTGCCAGCCCCAATGGTGAGGCGATTGAGAAGGCGCTGGCCTGGATTAAAAGCCTGGTGGAAGAGCCCGAAGTTGGTCGTACCTACACCGGCACCGTGGTGACGATTAAGGACTTTGGCGCCTTTGTGAACATCCTACCTGGCGTGGATGGGATGGTGCATATCTCGAAGCTTGCTAAAGGCCGAGTCGGTAAGGTGACAGATGTCGTGCAAGAAGGCCAGACGGTGCAGGTGAAGATCACTGGCATTGATGAGCGCGGCAAGATTAATCTGACAATGATTGGATTGTAGTAGTCTAGAGCGCTAGCCTCGCAACAAAAAACACCCCAGCAAAGACGCGTGGGGTGTTTTTGTTGGTAATACATCTGTGGTTCTATACTTTCTCCTGAAGTGCTATATGGATGAATATGAATATCCCTTTCAAATATTTATTTCTCTGTGCAGGGTTGATGAAAATCTATCGTGACAAAAACAAAGCCTCACATTGAAGTGATGGGGAGAGCGACCGACTGCAAAAAGAGGCAACCCCGCAAACGACACAAAGGTGATATTCTTGCTCAACTGAGGTAATTATATTGTATAATATATGTATAACCTAAAACCGAAGGAGCCAGCGATGCCGCGTCAGTCAGCCACATCCACTAGCCAATCTACCACCAAGCGCCCAGCCAAGCGTCGTGCTACTGCGGCCAAAACTACCAAGAAGCGGTCACCTACTAAGGCGTCCTCGTCGGCCACTCCGGCCAAGCAGCCAGCCAAGCGAGCTTCTGCTGTGCAATCGCCAGCTAAAGCTCAGCCTATGTCAACTCCAAAATCGGCACCATTGGCTAGTAGACTATCATCCGCTCAAACTGCTATGCCGCAGCGTTGGAACAAGAAAGTGTGGTGGGGAGTTGGCGCAGCAGGAGTGGTGGTGCTTGGGTTAGTGATTGCTGGTGCTACGATGTTATGGCAAGCGCCTAGTCGTGCCGACTACCGCGCGGCCTATGAGTTGATGCAGAGCAGTGATACTGCCGATACCGAGCAGCCGTGGAACCTTGCTCAGACGGGCGACCCAGCACGTGCCCTACATAGGCAGCTCCAGCAAGCTGAGCGCTCTATAAGCCAACTGCACAGCACCCGAGCTATGCGTGATGGTGACGTGCAGGCTGCCTACGAGTATTACAAAGCAGCATACAACCAAGCCAAAACACATGAAGCCGAGCTCCGTGCTGCTGGCTATGCAGACAAGATTTACCGTGAAGGTTGCACTATCACTGTAACAGCTCAGTCATCGACCCAATCACCGGCGAGTTCACCAGAGGAGGTAGGCAGGCACTTTGACGAGACGTACAAGCGTTGTGTAGCGGCTGTTGGTGAGCTAAAGGGATGGCGTCACTTCTATATTGCACGTTTTGCCACGCAGTACGACGACTATCTCAAAAAACGCCGTGCTTACCTTGTGCAGCGTGCGACCGAGCGCGCCAGCGGCCAGACGAACACAACAGCCCACCCACCCGAGCTACCCTTTAGTACATCAACGGCTCGCCCAGGCGATGCCGTCCGCCAGCTGTCGTACGATGCCCGCAAGAAATTCCATGAGGACGGCCAGGCTCTGCGCCAGTTACTGCGAGCGAAGTCGCTAGGTCAGACCACAGTACTGGGTGAGCGAATGTGAGAGAACAGAGGGGGATATGAGAACAGTCGGACTCTCTCGTAGCTGAAAAAAGGGGCGTGAAGCGATAGCAAGGTCAAATAAAACACATATTGGCCTATCAGTATCTTTCCGGTATAATAGTTATGGTAAATAATAGCCAAATCAACAAGGAGATGCATGAGTAAGCAACCAGCAACCCCCCAGGAGCAACCCCCAGAGGCTGCCCAGACTTTTGACATGAACAATCCACCCTACACTGAGGAGGAGAAAGCTGCACTAGCCGGCAAGACTGCTGCCGAGCCAGCACCTGCTGCGCAATCTCAACCTCAATCGCAACCTGCTTCACAACAACCAGCTCAGCCAGCAGCAGGGCAACCGCAACCCATGCAACCTGGCGTCGCTGGTGTACCACCACAATATCCCAAGCAGGGCATGAGTAAAGGATTGCTCTGGGGCTTGATTGGCGGTGGTGTTGCCTTAGTATTGTTGATTATCAGCGTAGTGGTGTTCTTTGTCTTCTTTGGGCCGCCAAGCCGAGATGATTATGCAAAGGCATATAACAAAGTCGCTGGCTTTAATGCTCGCACTGTTCGAGAAAAAGCAGCTAGCTCGGATGATGCAGAGGCGGCGATAAATGAGTTGACTACAAAGGTTGATAAGCATCTTGATGAGCTTGGCAAAATGCGAGCCATGCACGACGGCGATGTGAAAAAAGCATACGACAACCTCAAAAAAGAATATGAAGAGCGCAAGCCACTCTTGCACGAATACGCTGCGACAACAGTTGCTAAGAAGGAATATAACAAAAACTGCAACAGTAGGTCTACTACGTATATCTCAATGAGTAGTGTAGGGTCTGGCGATGAAGCGGGCAAAAAATTTGATGAGCAACAAGGCACTTGTATCAAAACACTCGACAAGCTCAAACAATCGCAATACGAGAGCATTCGCAAATATGCTGAAAGCCAATCACAATATTTGAAGGAGTTGCGAGCCTATTATGTATCTGCTGTGAACTACCTGAAGAGTCGAGAGGGTAGTATGCCAAAGGTACCACGGTCAAAGGGAGGCTATCTTGGCAAAGATATCAATAGTAAGGTAAGTGACGCTGGGACATCGATCAGTGATGCTGAGCGGGAGTTGCGCCAAGTCTTGCGCGCGAAAGCAAGCGGCAGCAGTCTGAGCGACGACTAGATACTACTTTATCGTATAAAAACAAAAAACACCTGGGCTTGTGCTCAGGTGTTTTTATGATGCGAGAAATGCGAGACACATAGCAAATACGCTTGCTGTTGTTCTCATGTGGTGAGAAATTTGCGACACTCTTTTTGTTTATTCTTTGCGATATGTTGAGCTTTTGTGCGCTTCATGAACGCTTGAGAGTGTGATAATGACAGGATGAGGTTAAGGCTACAACAGAGGTAGAATCTCTTGCAACATGCCCCACCGACCCAAACTATGCACTGAGTGTATAATAAGGCTTGCACGATCTAGTCACTCGGTGTATAGTGGAGATATGAACGTTCAATATACATTACTCGGATTGTTGGCGAATGCGCCAAACTATGGCTACGAGCTGAAGAAGCAGTACGATGGTTTCTTTGGCAAAGATAAGCCAATTTTACCTGGGCAAGTCTACTCGACGTTGGGGCGCTTAAAACGCGACAACAAAGTGGAGGAGGTTGCCGACACTAGTGAGTCTGGTGGGCCGGACCGGGTGCGCTACGCTATTACCGAGCAGGGCAAGCAAGACCTGCAGGCCTGGCTGGAAGCGCCCGAGCTGCCATCGCATCAGTCACAGGCCAATATGTACGTCAAGACTGTGCTGGCAATCCTGCGCGAGGGTGATGCCGCACCCTACCTAGACAACCAGCGGCAAGCCCATATTCAGCGGATGCGCGACCTCACAAGCCGTCGCCGCGAAAGCAACTTAGCCGACACGCTACTCATCGACCACGCACTGTACCATCTGGAGGCAGACCTGCACTGGATTGAGCTAACGACGTCGCGCTTAACCAAACTTAAGGAGGAACTGACCAATGAGACCAACCAATCAACCAATCATTAGCGCCCGCAACCTGAAGAAATCCTTCGGCCAGACGGAAGCATTGCGCGGTGTATCGCTGGATGTAATGCCCGGTGAAGTGCTGGCCATTATGGGGCCGAGCGGCTCAGGCAAGAGTACATTGCTCCATAGCTTGGCAGCGATTACCCCTGTCGATAGTGGCGAGATCCATTGTGCAGGTAAGCGGATCGACCAGCTCAATGACGATCAGCGGAGCGTCCTCAGGCGCACAGCCTTTGGCTTTGTCTTCCAGTTTGGGCAGCTCGTGCCAGAGCTAACGGCACTGGATAATGTCGCGCTGCCACTACTGCTCAATGGTGAGAAGCGTGCCGTAGCGTACAAAGCAGCCCAGCGCTGGTTGGATAATGTCGAGCTGGGCGATAAGGCGGGCAACATGCTCGGTGAACTCTCTGGTGGGCAGATGCAGCGGGTAGCAATTGCCAGGGCGATGGTCATCAAGCCAAAGGTGCTGTTTGCCGATGAGCCAACTGGCTCGCTCGACAGCCTCAACTCGCAGCGTGTGATGGAACTATTTATCGCCACTGCCAAGCAATACGGTACCACCGTGATTATGGTGACTCACGAGCCAACCATTGCTGCCTATGCCGACCGCGAGATCATCGTGCGCGATGGGCAGATTTCGGGAGGGATGTAACATGAGCGTTAGTTGGTTATTACTAAAAAAATCGGGCCGGCAATCGATGATGCGCCTGGGCCTCACAGCAGCAGCTATCTCGCTTGGGATTGTCATGCTGTGCTATATAGCCGCTGGGGTTAATGGTTTGGTGGGTCACCAAAATCGAGCGATCATCTCAAATGCTATCTCTACAGCCAAGCGTACACCCCAAAAGCCACAAGCGACTGGCCAAGAGCCACTCAAAATTGGTGGTATTGAGCGGGGCAACAAGACCGAATGGCGGGGCAAGACAATAAAGGTTACCTCGTTGTATGGCACTGAGAAATCCGTTAAATTTGCCAAGATGGATACGCCAAAGGCAGGTGAATACTACCTCTCCAAGGGCTTGGCGGAGGCGATTGCCGAGCACCCGGAGGATAAACTTCTCGAGCGCTTTGCTGGCCTCACAACCAACCTTGGCACACTACCAGAGGATTATACTACAAGCCCTGATGAACTCTACTTGGTTAAGGGCGTGAGTGCGGAGGAAGTCGAGAAGGCCGACCAATATGCTAAGAAAAGTGGGCAGCCCAGTGACTACACGAATGTCTATATTACCGATGTCAATGGCACAGCGCAGAGTGTCGGCTTCGACCCAATCTCGCTGATGCTGCTAGTAGTGGGCGGATCGATCTTACTCTTCCCAATCGTCACCTTCGTTGCTGTTGCTACGCAGCTGGGTGGGGCACAGCGCGAGAAGCGCTACGCCGCTCTGCGCCTCGTGGGTGCAACCAAGGGGCAAGTGGCCCGTGTGCTGCTACTCGAGTCGCTGCTGGCCTCACTGGTAGGTGTGGTGCTGGGTCTCGTTATCTTTACGCTTACGCAGAGTTCGCTTTATGGCTTCTCCTACGGCGGCATGCGCTTTTGGCCAGCTGATCTCGCGCTGCAGTGGCACCAGTATATCGTCATCGTTGGTGTGACCCTTGGCCTGACGACATACGTCAACTGGCGTCGGATGCGTAAGGCACAACTCTCGCCACTGGGCGTCTCGCGCTCAGCTGAAAAGACGAAGAAGCTGCGGATGTGGCGCGTCATCCCCCTGGCATTTGGCCTCAGTATCTTTGGCTGGATGGCGTCGAAGCCTGGGCACGACTGGATAACCGAGCGGTCAAGTGAGAGCTCTATACCGACCCTCATTCTCCTGGCAGCCCTCCTCAGTGTAATGTTTGGCCTGGTGCTGGCTGGTGGCTGGCTAACGAATAAAATCGCTCGCATTGTAGCACGTTACGCACGCAGTGGCTCGGCCTTGATCGCGGGCAAGCGAATTGCCGTCCATTCGCAGACTGTCTTCCGCAGTGTGAGCGGGGTCGTGCTGGCCCTCTTTGCGGGGAGCTTCTACCTCTCAGCGGTGAGTGGTATTGATGCCCTCAACGCTTCATCGGTGGCGAGCAACGGTTACTCACAGCTGCGCAGCAATGCTGTAGCGATCACTTCGCAAGATCATACCCTGCAGCCTGATCTACAAAAGGTTCTGAGCGAGCAGTCATACATCACCAATGTCGCACCAATGTACCCTGTTGCTGGTGACAATGGCCGCATCCAAGCCCGTGCTATCCGTTGTAGCGACTTGGCCATCTACACCGATCATACGTGCCCCAGCGGTGCACAGGGTGATCAATATGCCTTGCTCGACTTCAACGGTGCCATCGTCAAGACTGTCTCACTTGCCGAGCAGCCAGTCAACACCAATGGCCCTAAGGATTATCTCCTGACCGTTGCCCATAATGATGACGTGGAGAAGGTGCGTGCTCTCACATATGCCCGCCAGACCCCGCACGATTTTCTCTACATCCGCAGTGGGGACTTCGAGAAGCACCCGCAAATCAACCCCGTTATCAAAAACTTCGCCGAGATGGCCTACGCTGGTATGGGTGTGACACTCTTCGTCGCAGTGGCAAGCTTGATCGTCTCGACGATTGGTGGATTGTTTGAGCGCCGTCGCTCACTCTACACGTTGCGCCTCGGTGGTATGCGTCTTGGCCAGCTCAAGCGCCTCATTATGACGGAGTCGCTGGTACCGCTACTGAGTGTCTCGCTCCTCTCGTGCGCCATTGGGGTGTGGGTTGGTACCGTCTTCATCACAACCTTCTCTGCCTCACTTAAGCCAACGCTCTCGCCGCTGTACTTCGGCATCGTTGGTGGAGGGCTCGTTGCTGCCATCATTGGCATCTACCTGGTGCTGCCCATGGTGCGCAAGCTCACCGACCCAGAGGCAAACCAAACAGAGTAGGGAGTAGTACGCTCAGTAGGTCACTTCCTTGCACAGCAAAACACCTCCTTTTGTGGGGGTGTTTTTGCTACAAAAGTAGAAAATTATCCCATGCTATTGACAAATGTAAAATAGCATAATAGCATAATAGCATATCCTCTCCTTATCAGAGGTGGATAGCAACTTTTTGTGGTGAGGAGTCGAACTCTCTCGACTTGCTGCTGCCAGAGGAACTGCCGAGCGCTATAGAGCGCCCAGCTCTCTGATGACGCCACACTAGAGCGTGCACAGCAATGGAGAGAGCTCGACACAGGGTTGAGCTCACTATCGCATCCAAATGGATGCAGAGAGGAGCCGATCATGGCTCTTATGACGGCTGAGGCCACTGTGGAACTAGATCTCATTTTGGAGGCAGCTTATGAAGCTGCTGAAAAGGGAGAGGTATTAGTGGAGATAAGTTGGTTTTACCAACTTTCTCAGCGTACTCAAGAGGTGATCAGAGACTATCTTGAGACATCAGGCTACAATCTCACAACCACAGACGACGGTATATTCCAAGTCAGTTGGTAACCTCACCACCCGCTCCCGGCGGAGGTATTGATGCGTCCATCTGGGGATGCTCTACCTCCGCGGGAGCGGACTACTCTTGATGGATAAAAGCAATGCAAGATTGCTTTTTTTGTTTTTACACCCTCGTTTGTGTTTGCTTACTATTAACCAGCATCGCAGAATCTCAGCAATTATTACACCCCTAAATGCTGCAAAGCAGAATATCAACACCCAGCACCAGCGTGATCAATTACAGCTGATTTTTGCCTCACCCGCCCATCGATTGTTATACTGGGTGTATTATGACCCATCCACTTGACCCATCCACGCCAGATCAAACCCAAGCCGCTCAGCTAGCGTACCTCGCTGAGGAGATTATCGCCGCCAAGCTCTGCCCCGAGCTGGCTGCCCAGGCCACGCAGCTGGTGCTGGGTGATGGCAACCCTAATGCCGACATCGTCTTTGTGGGGGAAGCGCCCGGTAAGAATGAAGACCTGCAGGGCAAGCCCTTTGTGGGGGCAGCAGGGAAGTTTCTCGACGAAATGCTAGCCACAGCTGGCCTGGTGCGCAGTGATGTGTACATTACTAATATCGTTAAATATCGTCCGCCCAATAATCGCGACCCACTGCCGGAGGAGAAGCGCGCCTTTTGGCCGTACCTCATGCAGCAGCTCGATATTATCCAGCCAAAGGCAGTACTTACTCTTGGGCGGCACAGTGGTGGTGGATTCATCCCCGATCTACGTATCAGCCGCGACCATGGCCAGCCGCGCAAAGTGCGCTTGCACGAGCGAGAGTTCGTCGTCATTCCGCTTTACCACCCAGCCGCTGCGCTATACAACGGTGCCATGCGCCAAACACTCATCGACGACTTCGTACGGGCAGTGGCGTATGTGCGGCAGACGACGCAGAGTAAATAATGAACAGTATAGAGATATATTAAGACATATCGCGCCTCATAAGCAGCAGAAGAGGAAGCGGCAAGAGCTTTGCTATGCAAACGAAAAAAGGTAAGCATTGTCGCAATACTTACCTTGGTATGCATGTTTGTGGAGCTGGTTAGGCGACTTTCGTCTTGCCAGCCTCTGGTGCGGTCACGCCGTAGCCTTTGCGCTCGAGGAGCTCTTGAGCGGTTTGGAGCTCGGTGGCGACCTTGGCTTGCTCGTCGGCTTGCTTTTTCTTGGTGTTGTAGTCGGCCGTGGCTTGAGCAGTGGCATCGGCGACGTAGTCGTCGAGTGTAAGCTCTTCTTTGGGCTGAGGGCCAACGCGGGTGAGGCCAGCTGGGCCATAGGGCCCAAAGCTTGCACGGCCGAGGTCGCGCTCAATCAGCTCGAGGCTGGAACTTGGCAACACCTGGAAGGGCTGGCCATTGTATGAGCCATTGACGGGCACGCGGCGGTGCTCTAGCTCAGAAAAAACACGCGATACCTCAAGCGCATGGCTGATGTAGTCGCGTGCACTGGTGCCGAGCTGTGCCTCACCAATCTCGACGGCGGTCACGTGCTGCAGCGCCTTTTGCAGGGTGGCAAGCTTGCTCTTGGCCGCATCGAGCTCGCTCTGCGCGGTTGCTGATGTGGTGCGCTCGGTGTCGTCGGCAGGCTTTTGCCGGTAGGCGCTGCTATCGCGGATGGCAGGGTCAGACTGGCGTGTGGTTTGTCTGCGGGCTGCTTGGGCTGGCCATGGCAGGCCAGCTGCTTCTTGTTTTGGCATTGTGTTTCCTCCTCACCTCATTGGTATAACACTTATACTTATACATGATACTACAAATCGCCCCATTGTCATAATTATGATATCGCTCATGCTTTAATAAAATAGGCCCATCGGAGGTAGGAAAAATGACATACGGAGAGAGAATTTTGGCAGCAGCAAAGAGGAATAGAGACTGAGAGAGGAGGGTAGAGAAAAACCCTGCAAGCCCACTCCATTGAGCAGTTCTACGCTATACTATAGAATAAGTATAGTAACAAGGAGAAAATGATGAACACAAAGAACAACGGTGTGGCTACATACTATTCGCGGTTTGGCTCGTGGGCTGGCTACAACATGGTGCTGGGCCGATCGCAACACGCTGGCTATTGGACGAGCGAGACGAAGAATGAGCGGCAAGCTCAGGCGAACTTCTTGCGGATGTTTGCCAAGGAGCTGCAGCTTAAGCCAACCGACCGTGTGCTCGATGCCGGCTCGGGCCAGGGCGTGATGACGCGATACCTCGTCCAGGCCAATGGGGGGGGGTGAGGTAATAGGTATTACCATCACTCCACGAGAGGTTAAGATATCTGAGAAGTTGTCGCGGCATATGACTCCTGCGCCGCGCTTTGTGCTCGGCGATTATTCGCACACCGACTTCCCAGACGAGTATTTCGATGTGGTGTATGTGAATGAGACACTGTCGCACGCCAAGGATATGCGGGCCACGATGCAGGAATTTTATCGCATCCTCAAGCCGGGTGGGCGTGTAGTGTTTGCCGATTATGAGGTCGATGCGCGCCATATGTCGGCTCGCCAGCAGCGCATGATGGACTTTTTGGAGCAGCATGCTGGTGGCTTTGGTGTGCGGCAGCAGAACCCCGGTGAGATATCGCAGGCACTGCAGCAGGCTGGCTTTGCGGATATAAGCGAGACTGATTGGACAGAGGCCGTTATGCCAACATACCACCGCTTGCGCTCGCTCGCCCGGCCATTGGCCTGGATCCAGCCAGATGCGAAGCTTGCGCCATTCTTCGTTAATGCCGTGATGGCATCGCATGGCTATAGCACGCTGTATGAAGCGGGGCTATTCCGCTACTTGCTCTACAAAGGTACAAAGCCGCTCGCCCGCCGCGCAAAGTAGCACAAAAGCAAAGAAGAAAATGCTGGGCTGTGATCTATCAGCCCAGCAAAATATATGCTCAAGACTACAGATGTAGCTTGATTTTTAGAGGGGTATATTCTGACGATAGGCTTGCAATAGGGAGTAGCCTATGATAATCTAGATATTAGATATCTATTATCAACAATCAAAGAAAGGAGGAGTGAGGTGCTGCGCAGGGTGGGCTGCATAGCACCTCGTATATAAAACTATGAGATTATCAGGAGCAGTCGAGCAGGCCTGTTGCATTGTGATTTTGCTAGCGCATCCAGACCTGCGATCACCAGTGACGAACCAGAGCTTAGCAAGGCAAATGGGGGTGTCGCCAACGTATATTACTAAAGTAACGCGTAAGCTCGTAACAGCCCGGCTGATTACCTCGGCGAGGGGTGCGGGTGGTGGCTTTCGCCTGGCGCGGGCTAGTACGGAGCTGACGCTGTGGGATATCGTGGCGGCAGTCGAGGGGACGGAGAGCTTCGTCCACTACCAAGGAGTCGCCGAGCGGATGTTTGCCCGCCAGGCGGATGATAGCAAGATCAAACGCGGTGAGGTGAGCATCCTTGGTGCCTTCGATCGGGCTCAGGCACGTTGGGCTGAGACGCTGCAGGCAGTAACATTACAAGATATTATTCGGGAGTTGGCTAACAATGGGTGAGAAGATGAAGCAAGCTATCCAGCGCCGTCGCAGCGTGATGGTCCAGGCTGAATGGCGGCACTTGCTGCAGAGCAAAACACTATTGGTGGCAGTGATAGCAATAGCCTTTGTGCCGGTAATATATGCGGCGTTTTTCCTCAGCTCGGTGTGGGACCCGTATGGGCATACCGACCGACTGCCGATTGCCTTTGTGAATGAGGATAAGGGGGCGCAGATCAATGGTAAGGAGCTGCAGATCGGCCGGACAATGACTGAGTCTCTACATAAGAGCAAGGCGCTTAAGTGGGAATTCGTCTCCAAGCAGCAAGCCGATGATGGCGTACACCGTGGCTACTACTATGCAGTAGTGACGGTACCAGAGGATTTCTCACAGCGTGCGGCGTCACTTCGGCAGGACAAGCCACAGCAAGCAGTGGTGTCGTATCAGCTGACGCCAGCCAAAAACTACATTGGTGCAGTCATTAGCCGCCAAGCCGCGCAAAAGGTGAAGGAAACAGTGGCCGAGCAAGTGACCCAAACCTACCTCAAAGAGGTGGCAGCGGGCATTGGTGCAGTGGGTAATGGCATGGTGCAGGCTGGTGAGGGTGCTGGGCGCTTACACCAGGGGTCGGCACGGCTCCAAGCGGGTCTTACTCACTATACCAATGGCGTTAGCCAACTGGCGAGCAAGCAGCAGACGCTGACAGCGGGCTTAGGGCGATTGCAGGCTGGTGCAGTGCAGGTCCAGCAGGGCACAGCGCAGCTGACTGGCCAACTGCCAACGGCGGCCCAAGTGGCCCAGCTAACGGCTGGTATGCAGCAGATCAAACAAGGGATGAATACACTCAACGCTCAGGTGGCTCAACCATCACCAGCGGTAGCGACTCAACAGGCGGCCGTAGTCCAAGATGCGCAGCGGGTGGTGGGTGCGCTCCAGGCAATGCAAGCACCAGCCGCGTCGGCTGGGGCGATCCTCCAAAAGACTAGCGCCCAGGCGGCTGCATCCGGTGGTAGCACGACCATCACACTACCCGAGCTGCAAACCTTAGCGAGCGCTCTACAGCAGACTAAAGCCATTGCTGAGCAAACGCAGAGCTTGCTAGCCAACCTTGATACTCTCACTAAAACGCTTGCCACTCAGCAGCAAACACTCAAGAATGGTGTGGCGGCACTCAATACTGGCGTGGAGCAATTCGCCCCACAAGCCACCACTGCCTTTGCGGGTTACAACACGGTGCGGGCTGGTGGCGAGCGGCTCCAGGCTGGTGCAGCACAGGTGGCGGGTAATCTCGCAACAGCTCAGCAGGGTAGTGGGCAACTAGCTCAGGGCGCAGCCACTTTGCAGCAGCACTCTAGCACGCTGATGCAGGCAAGTACCCAGCTGGTGGATGGCTCGGGCACACTGGCGCACAAACTGCAGACTGGTGCTGCTCAGGTAAAGCTCCTGCCAACTAGCCCAGCGGCTCAGCAGCAGATGGCCGCACCTGTGGCGAGTAGCGAGCACAGTACTGGCAGTGTACCAAACTACGGCTATGCCATGGCACCATATATGCTCTCGCTAGCGCTCTTCGTTGGTGGGTTGGCTTTGACGACGATGTACCCAGTGCGCAAGACCTTCTCGCGCCAAGAAAATGCCTGGCACTGGTGGCTGGCTAAGATGTCAGTCTTGGGGCTGGCTGCACTGGTGCAAGCAACGATTATGATGCTGGTGCTGGTCTATGTGGTGGGCTTGCAGCCCGACCATCCGTGGCTATTTGCTGCCACAAGCTATCTTGCCTCGCTTGCCTTTATGTCGCTCATTACGCTGCTGGTAATGGTGCTGGATAATCCTGGCCGGCTGGTGGTAATGATTATCATGGTGCTCCAGCTGGCAGCGAGCGAAGGAATATTCCCCATCCAAACAGCCTCTGGTTTCTTCCAAGCCATCAACCCCTGGCTACCCATGACGCATTCCATCATTGCCTATCGTCATGCGATCTCGGGTGGGGTAGATAGCGCGCTCTATACACAGCACATGCTCATCTTGGCTGGCTTTGCGCTAGTGGCAAACGCGCTTCTCATCGGCTTCTTGGCCTGGCGTGGCACGCGGCAGTTTGCTCATACGACGGTGGATGGAGACTAAAATTAATGTGCCGCGAGGCATAGTACAGAGCCGGCTATTGTGGGGTAGTCGGCTTTTTACCTGTTTGCTGGCGAGGCTAGCTTTGAGATTCGAGTAGACCATATTTGACAGATATAGCAAATACAAAGTACTATAGCGGTAAATGGATAGTAGTAAATAAAGCAGGAGTCGATGATAATGAAGAAACCTTGGCAGAAGACAAGTAGTATGGAAGGGGGCTTTGCACAAAAACCGATTTTGGATGAGACGAACTCGCGCATTACGTTAAGTAATGAGAGTGCTACCGATGATATAGACAAGATAGGTGCGCCACGGTTCTCGCTTGGACAAAAAGCAGCGGCTCTTGTTGCTCTACTTATTGGTATAAATGGTGCGGCATATTGCAGCAACCACGCAGACGCTCCAACTCATAGCGAAACAGCCGCAACGGCTGAGCCATTTGGGCAATCGGGTCGTGAGGTAGAATTTACAACTCCCGATGGTGAGATTGATGTGAAGAAGGTCGACAGAGAAGTTTTGCACGGTATTACGACGCGCTATACCGAACTGCAGGGTAAGACGAAGACAGATCGTTATATAGGTGACTCTCTTGCAGTGTACCAGACTGATAAGAGTAGGGGTATTAAGGAGATTATTGCAGCGAAGCGAGCTACCGTCAGCCATGATGGGCAAAATGTCGTCGTAACGACGGTGGCACACAAACAAAAAGACGCAACCACTGGCAAGACAACCACCCGAGAGGAGGTGACGCTGGAGACGCCACAAGAGCCAGGTGCTGCCCAGCCGGCTGGTGAGTTGACGACGGAAGAGCTGCTGCAGATCACAGGCAACCCTGCCACAGAAGTTGCAGCAGCAAGCAGCTTCCGTCCAAGTGCCAATACTGACCCAAATGAGAAGCTGTACACACGGATGACGCGAACCACTAACGAGAATGGCACACCAACGTTTATCATCGAAGAGGCATCAGCTAACACAGAAAACCCTGATGATATTCCAAGTGATAGCGCATCGTGGCAGCCAGCCTCCCAAGCGGGAACAGGCCAAAATTTGAAATATATACTGCAGGCTTGGTGTGTATAGCATATACCATCAACTCGTAGTGATACGAAGCAAAAGCCACCTCGCGAGAGGTGGCTTTGACACACCTCACCATCATCTGCTATAATACAACCACTTATTGAGGCTCTTAGCCTGTCTCTTATTAGTAGAACCAGAATAATGTATTAGAAGGAGTGAGATACAATGGGTCAACGACGAGTGGCCACACCCCAGGCAGATGACGCCAAGAAGCGTCCACACGCAAGCAAACAACCAGCGACAACCAATACGGTGCTCAGTGCCACCACCACGCGCAAAGGCGAGGTCTTTCGGGCACAGCGCCGCACCAGCGAGGGAGTCAATGCCCAGGCCTCGCAGCACGTCATTAATGTGCCGGTCAATAAGTCGGTCTACAATGGCTATGGCGGCAAGCAGTTTACTCTCAACATGCAGCCCAAGCGGCCCCGTGCTCCGCGCCCAACGCTCAAGGTCATCCCGATTGGTGGGGTAGGCGAGATGGGCATTGGCAAGAATATGACAGCCATCGAGTACGACAATGATATTATCATCATCGACATGGGCTTCCTCTTCCCAGGTAGTGACTATCCAGGTATCAACTACATCATCCCCGATACGCAGTGGTTGGAGGAGAATAAGCACAAGATTCGGGCGCATATCTTTACCCACGGGCACCTCGACCATATCGGTGCCTTTCGGCATATCATCCCCAAGCTGCCTGCACCAGTCTATGGCACAGCCTTTACATTGGGTATGCTGCAGCGCACTATGGCCGAGACCGATGGTAGCTACGAGCCGGAGTATCATGAGCTCAAACCTGAGGAGCATGAGATCGTCCAGCTGTGCGACTCCTTTAGTGTGGAGCTGGTGCGGGTGAACCACTCCATTCCTGATTCGGCCGCAGTAGTGGTGCGCACGCCAGTGGGGAACATTCTCAGTAGTGGCGACTGGCGCATCGAGGAGAACCCGGTGGATGGCCGCAAGTTCGACTTCGAGCGCTTGCAAGATATTGCGCACACCGAGGGTTTTCTCCTCATGATGAACGAATCGACCAACTGCGAGAGCGCTGGCACTCACACCCACGGTGAGCACGATATCCAGCACAGCATGGGTGAGGTGATGGATAAGTGGGCCAAGAGCCGCATCATCATCAGTAGTTTCTCTAGCCAGCTGCACCGCATTCAGCTCATCCTCGAGGAAGCAGAGAAGCATGGGCGCAAGGTGGCCTTTGCTGGCTTTAGTATGATCCAGAACCTGGAGGTAGCACTGCGCACTGGTGCTATCAAAATCCCCAAAGATACGGTGGTCAAGATGGAAGACCTCGTTAAGTTGCCCGACCACAAGATTACCATCGTCTGTACGGGTAGCCAGGGAGAATTTAGTGCAGTCCTTAACCGCATGGCAACGGGGGCGCATAAGTTCGTCAAGATCAAGGGGAGTGATGTGGTGGTCTTTAGCTCCAACCCCATCCCAGGCAACGAGAAGTACGTCGTACGCACCGTGGATGGCCTGATGCGCGAAGGTGGCGATGTGGTGCAAAACGGCAAGACACACCTGACCGGTGTGGGGCCGCTCCACCTGTCTGGCCATGGTTATTATGATGACCACGTGCGACTCATTAGTGCCGTCAAGCCCACATACTACTTGCCCAACCACGGCGAATTCCACATGTTAGTGCACAATGCTCGCCTGGCCGAGAAGGAGTGTGGTATCCCACGCAGTCATATCTTTGTCTGCGATCCGGGGGATATTGTGGAGTTTACGACCGATGGTGCACATAAAATTGGGCGCATTCCGCACTCGGGCGGCACGATGTATGACGACGCTGGTGCAGTCGTGAGCGATGTCGTGCTGAAGGATCGCATCCATATGAGCCTGGAGGGGATGTTCGTTGTGGTGCTCACTGTGCAGCGTGGGACAGGCCGCCTTCTCACTAGTCCAGATATCATCAGCCGGGGCTTCATCTATCTACGCGATAATGAAGAGCTGATGGGAATGATCCGCGCCTACCTCAAGCAAAAAGCAGCGCGCAGTATGGTGGGTTCGTATGACTTAGACATCGTGAAGAAGGAGATCAAGGATGACATTGCCCGCGTCTTGTACGACCAAACACGCCGCATGCCCATTATTATCCCAGTCATCAACGAAGTCGGTGCACCACAGAAGGCGTCGAGCCGCACTGCCCGTGTGGGGCGCGAAGTCCCAGCTGGGCGCTCGCGTCAGAGCCTCGCTGCGCCAGCTCAGCCACACACGCCACCGCGCATTGCTAAGGGTGGTGCCGCTGCCAAAGCAGCCGCCATTGCCGCCCGCAAAACAGCTGGTGCATTGCCTGCCACGACGGATGAGAAAGCACCAACTCGCTCGGCTAATACGCGCAAGCGCCGCTCAGCCAACAATCGCACGACCGCACGTAGCAGGCAGCCGAGCAATGACGCCTTCGCTGGCCTGCCGCGCAAAAAGTTCCCACCGCGGCAAGAGCCCGACACTGAGGTAGCTGTACCAAAGGATCGCTCGAAGCGTCGAAGCTACTAGGGGTCGTCCACGATATCAAAAATGAAAAAGCCAGCGCTATATAGCTGGCTTTTTGCGTGCAACCTGTGGCTACGTATCCGACTCAACTCGCTGCTGCAGCTCGTGCACCATCTCCTCCAGGCGTTTGATGCGCTGCTGTACGCGCAAATATTCGGCGAGCACTACCAGCACAAAGGCAATCACCGCAAAGGGTGCAATCATCGTTACTATATTCCATACCATCTGCTGCATACGACCTCCTTGCTTCTATTGTGACATAGAATGGACAAAATGGCGAGAGGGGTATCATATAGCAATGATCCGCGTTATAGTGAATAGGCTTCGAATACTAGTGAGTGCGCTGCGCCATGGCATCATCACCAATAACAGAACGCAAAGTAGGCGCATTGCCGTCTTTTTTGGAGACTTGGTCATAGGTGGATGTGTCGATCGGGATGGGCCAGTCGATGTCAAGCTCTGGGTCGAGTGGTGTGAGTGATATACCGGGCATGCCAGGCTGCCACTCTTCGTCGAAGCAGTAGAGGTACTGGGAGGGTTGCTCGCTTGTCGATTGAAAACCGTTGCAAACTCCTTGTGGAACAAACACCTGCACACCTTTTGTTAGTGGGACAGTCACAACTGCGCCAACGGTGGGTGAATCGATCCGTGCGTCCACATAGACACCAAAGGCTTCGCCTGCCACTACTGCGACAAGTTTGTTCATTGCTTCGGCATGGAGGCCACGGATGGAGCCACGGTTTGTTTGCGTGGCATTGATCTGCTTCCAGGGGCCAAACTGCGGCAGTGGTGTGCTATCCATGGCCGATTGGCGGAATAGTTCGCGCACTGTGCCACGCTCATCAGTCACTTGTTTCATGGTAATGATATAGAGCCCATCGATAGCCGTGGGCACAGCCTCAAATGGAGTAATGATTGGGTAAGATGGTTGCATTGTCATACTACCCAGTATGGCATAATCCTATACCGATTGCCTAATGTAGTAAATTATGCTACAATATACGCTATCAAACCAAGCATAAACAGAGTACAATAAAAAGGATATGGCTACAAAAAGAAAAACCACTCGCACTCGTTCGTCTACTCGCTCAAGCGCTACTCGTCGGCGCAGCCCAGACAAGAGCAAGGCCAAGCAAGCCGCGCCGCAGCATACGTTGCCAGCGGGGTTTTGGGCGCAGGTATCGGCGGTGCTGTTGCTGGCGTTTTCGGTGCTACTGGTGGTGTCGTGGTTTGGCTCGGGTGGGCCAATTCTCAAGTGGCTTGATGCGACGATGCTGCATATTATTGGCTATGCAGTGTATGTCGTCCCAGTAGTAGCGGTGTATGTGGCGGTGGCGATCTTTCGGGCAGAGAACAACCGCTTGCCAGTGGCGCTGAAGCTTGCAGCAGTGCTGATGGTGCTGTGGTTTGCGGGGCTATTTGGTCTGCTGCGACGCGGTTCGGCTGCGACGGGTGGTATCATGGGTGACTTACTCAATCGTGCTATGCTGGCGCTGGTCGACCGGCCAGTAGGGGTTTTTGTGTATGTATTGTTGATTGGCTTGACGCTACTCTTCGTTTTGCGTATCTCGCCCATGGCGCTGTGGCGTGGCCTGCAAAACATGGTGCGCAGTGAGGCTGAGGCAGACGATGCCGCCAATGTGGCAGTGGCCCGCCGCGCCGCTGATAGCCAAGCACCAGACACCAGCAAAAAAGCCAAGCGTAGTAAGGACGAGAAGGCCCAAGATAAGCCTGCTGCTATGAGTGACTTCAAGCTCAACGCGGGCGTTCCAACCCTCTCAGGCGATGGCCCGGCTGAGCCAAAGCCAGACAAAAAGCCACGGGCAACCTTGCGCGACAGCACACCGTCTACCTCTGTGGACAAAGCAGCCGAAGACCGGTCTGCTATGCTTGCCGTCAATGACCCCAACTGGCAGCCGCCCAGCCTGGAGCTGCTGGAAAAGCGTCAGAGCCCGGCTGATGCCGGCGATATTGAGCAAAATGCCCATATCATTCAAGACACACTGCACGAATTTAACATTAATGTCGAGATGGAGGGGGCAAACATTGGCCCGAAGGTAACGCAATACACCCTCAAGCCACCCGTCGGCGTCAAGCTCAACCGCATCACTGCGCTGGAGACGAATATCGCGCTCAATCTCGCGGCATCCAGCCTTCGCATTGAGGCACCTATCCCAGGCAAGAAGGCCGTGGGTATCGAGGTGCCAAACCGCAAGGCGGCCGATGTGCGCCTGCGCGGAGTGTTAGATAGCCCCGAGTGGCAGCACGCCAAGGAGCCGCTGGCGTTTGCTATTGGTAAGGATATCTCGGGCCGGCCCTTCGTCGGTGAGCTCAACAAAATGCCACACCTCTTGGTGGCGGGGCAGACGGGCTCGGGTAAGTCGGTGATGATCAACACGCTCCTTACTAGCTTGCTCTACCGCAACAGTCCCAGCGAAATGAAGCTCATCCTCGTCGATCCCAAGCAGGTGGAGATGGCACCGTATGCCGATATTCCACACCTCCTTACCCCTGTTATTGTTGAGCCAGAGAAAACCATTAGTGCCCTCAAGTGGGCGGTCAATGAAATGGAGCGGCGCTATAGTCTGCTGGCTGAGGAGAAGGTGCGCGACATCAAGACGTATAACGAAAAGATCAAAACCCGCGGTAAGCAGATCGCCGTGGCCGATGAGCAAGGCCACATGCAAAAGGTAGACGAAGGCCGTATGCCGTATGTCGTCATTGTGGTAGATGAGCTAGCCGACCTGATGATGGTAGCAGCGCGCGATGTGGAGGCGCTGATCGTCCGCTTGGCCCAGAAGGCTCGAGCAGTTGGTATTCACCTGGTGCTGGCGACGCAGCGGCCCAGCGTGGATGTGATCACTGGCCTCATCAAGGCCAACGTGCCAGCCCGCATCGCCTTTACGGTGGCCAGTCAGGTAGATAGCCGCACCATTCTCGACCAAATCGGTGCCGAGAAGCTCCTTGGTCAGGGTGATATGCTGATGAAAACCGCTAGCATGCCCAAGCCCAAGCGTATCCAAGGTGCTTGGGTGATGGACGAAGAAGTTGCGAAGGTGACCGACCACCTGCGCATGCAGTCGGCACCGCAGTATAACGACGAGATCGTGAGCCAGCCTGTCCAGCTCAATGGCAAAGGTGGCGTAGTGATGGATATGGATGGCAACGGCGAAGGCAATGACGATATGTTCCGCGATGCCGTGCGAGTGGTAGTAGAGACTCGCAAAGCCTCAACCTCGCTCCTCCAGCGTAAGCTCCGCGTGGGTTATGCTCGGGCTGCCCGCATTATGGAAGAGATGGAAGAGCAAGGCATCATTGGCCCAGCCGACGGCTCACGCCCGCGCGATGTGCTGATCGGCAGCATGGATGAACTGGGATAGAGCGGCGGGCAGTGTGCATGCAGATTTACAGTGAATCTTAGTGAATCTTAAAGAGTGAGAACAAAGAGTCTTAGCTGAATTTTACTCCCATCATAGGCGATGGTATAATCATAATTATTGCAGTAATACGCGGGGGATAATCTATGCCAAAGCCAAAATCACCAGAACAATTTATTGCATCATCACCAGCTGGAGAGAAACTCCTTGGTATGTTCCATCACAATCTTGGCGATGGAGCGCTGCGCATCGCGAGAATAATCACACATGAACAATCGGCTCATCGTAGTGATGGCACGCACAATGAGCATAGCCACAACGTTCACCAGCCAACCCACCGCGCACTGGGTAATCACGAAGCTAAGGTAGCTGAGGCGCTGGAGAGTGGTTACTGCGGTATTACACACCCAGACGCTAGGTTCGTGCAAGAGGAGATTGCTGACTTACTTATCAAAAAGCAAGCTGTGCCAGAAGCGTATTTTGCCCTGCAAGAGCGGATTACTCGCAAGCGTGGCCAAGGCGAGGTAGTGCTAGGTCTCGAAGAAAAGCAGCGCCTGGTGGATACCGTTCAAGCTGACCAAGCTGACAGCCTCACGCAGTGGTCAACATATCTACGCAGCGATGAGAATGAGCATGTATATCCAGACTGGTTTAAGGTATATGTATGGGAATCGCTCAAGACGATGGGCGAGTACGACAAAGCTAAGGGAGAATTTAAGAAGCGTACTGGCTCGACTACTGCATCCTGGCCGGAGCTCAATGCTGAGGCGCTGGCGCAGGTGTATGATGCCATTGACCAAGGGGTGATTCGTGGCGAGCGTGAAGTGGACGACCAGCTGGCACTGCTGCTAGGCAGGGGGGACTTTGCTGCGCTCTATGCTGCGGCTCTTGCCGATAGCGCTTATAATAAGACGAAGCAAGAGGTATACCAAGCAACGACCGGCTCGTGGACGAAGTACGAGCGAATTGCTAGCCAACATAGCCCCAACTACACCAATGATGGTGGGGAATATACCAATGAATCGCGGGAGGATGATGCATACGACAAAACGGTGGAAAACACGAGACGCCTCACAGACATGGAGCGACGGGTGTACGCAGGTGAAGAGCTGACAACAGAAGACCTAGAATTCTTGTGGCTGAATGAGAGAATTGAAGGCTTTGGCTTGGATGTTGATCCGCGAGCTAGTCAGCTGCTAGAGGGGCGCGATTATGTGGCAGACTTTGACCGAATTGCAGAGATGATTGGTTATGATGAGTTGTACTGGACGGTGGTTGAGGGTGACGAAGGTCGTGTATGGAATATGAGTAAAAATTATTTCGTTGATAGAATTGACCGACTGAGTGATGAAAGCCGCGATGATCTTATCAAAACAATGGAGTATGATAAATACCTTGATAATATTAAGACTGCCATGCGTGCCAGGCATTTGTATCAGCAAGGTGTAGAGGTTATAACGATATTGGATCGTCGATTTGTTTGTCAGTATCCATATCCTTATCGAGTGGTTGATGATGGCAACGCTATAGCAGATCGGCTCATTGCAGCAGGGGCTGATGCTGAGTATACGAATGGCGTCTTGAAAGTGATACGCAATGACCCGATTGGTTACCACAGCGAGCCGAAGGCTCCAGAGCGAATCCTGGACCAACGAGACTTTGACAATTGGCTCCAGTATATGACTAATACAGTAGGTGAGCTACCATGTGATGATGCAACACGGCAGCGCATTATGCACGACGTCGTGCAATCTGACCTTGAATATATGGAGAGAGATATCTTTCTCGATAACCTGAGTACATTGGCGCACATCAACAACGATAACCACCAAATGACACGCTGTTTGCTCGCTACTTTTCCTGCTTGGTGGCTCAAGTACAGTGGTCGAGTTGATCAGCTTGCCGCCGGAGGCCTTGACCGGTCAACAGTTGAAGAATATATTTCGGCTCTTCAAGATGATATTGAATAGCTCTCGTGGCTCAATCTAAACATACTCTTGTGTGCTGGAGGTAAGCACGTTGATATATTACCCCGCACAATACTCACCCAGCAGCCGTACAGTGTGGTCGCTTTGCTCGATGGTGCGCAGGGCGTGCCGGAGTGGAGCACCAGCGCTGTCGACAACGAGGAAGAATTTGTATTGCCACGGCTGGCCGACGATGGGCTGAGACTGCAAGCTGCTGATATTGATACCTGCCGCGGCGAAGACGTGCAATACCTCGAGCAGCGCACCAGGCTGGTGATTGGTCGTGATGACGAGCGTGGCGCGGTTGGCGCGGGCCGGCGCGTGGCCTGGTGTGAGGATGATGAAGCGGGTGATGTTATCGTGGCTGTCTTGGATGCTACGGCGCAGGATGGGTAGGTGATGGAGAGTAGCAGCCGCCCAGCCAGCGATGGCGGCTTTGTGTGGATCGCCAGCTGCTTTGATATAGGCGACCGCCCCCGCTGTGTCGAAAAATTCATTCTGCGCCGCATGCGGCAGCTCGGCGGCAAGAAAGCGCTGGCACTGCGCAAGTGCGACGGGGTGCGAATACACTTCGGTAATATCAGCTAGGCGAGCGCCAGGTAGTGTAATGAGCATCTGCTCAATGGCAAGACGTACCTCGCCAATGATGGGTAGTGGGCATGCCTCGAGGTAGTGGTACGGCTCGTTGATTGTTCCGTAGAGCGTGTTCTCCACCGCCACAACGATGCCCTCGGCTTGGCCAGTCGCATGCGCATGGAAAACATCGCGAAACGTCGTGCACGGCACGGTATTGACCTGCGGCCCAAACCACTGCTGTGCTGCCTGCTCATGAAACGACCCCGCCTGGCCTTGGATGGCAATATGCATGCAATTAGTATAGCATGAGGCGGGGATGACAGGGTTTCTCTGTCTAATGTATAGCATAATGTCGCGCCTTGCGTTTCTCTCCATATCGCGATGATTATGAATATATTTTGACAATATTCATTATTTGGGTTAGAGTGAAAGAATATATTATAGAGCAGTTTGCTATTGAAAATTGGGCTCTAGGATTCAAAAATTATCGACGACGTGCGTATCGATGAGAGAGCCATAGACTGATGCCAATCAACATAGACAACACTCCAAACCAAGCGAAGACTGCCAGCCCTCGAGCGCCCAACCACGAAAACAGCTGCAAAACATATGGTGCGCTGCCACCACCGAGATTGCATCCAACGAGGACAATTGCTGTGGCTGTGCTGCGCGATTGTGCAGGGACTTCGTCTGACAATCGGTGAAATATCGTTGAGAGAATGATGCTATAGACGAAGCCAACCCCAAAGGACGAAAGGCCAAGCAGCCAGATCGTTGGCGATAGCGATAAGCCAAACAAAATGATACCAATGAGCAGAGCAGACAATGCCAAGAGCCGCTGCTTGTACCGACTCACGGCATAGACAAATACTGCACCGGCGATAATCCCCATGATTTGCTTGAGGCTGAGGATGATGCTTGCGTCTGTGGCCGAGCCAAAACCCGCTGCAATAGTGATCTCGGGCAGGCGCAGCGCCAGTGATACATCAATACAAACAAACCATACCCCGCACAGCGTTAATCCAATGACTGTGCTAAGCTGCTGGCGGCTCAGCGAGTGAACGGCTGGCGAAGCACCCTCTGTTTTGATGGGCTCGGTAGGCATACGCGGTTGTTGCCGTGGGGCGCAGGTGAGGAAGATAGCAAGGATGACGAGCCCGGCTGTATAAATCAAGAAGGCGTGCATCCAGCTAATTTTGATTAACTGCCCAGCCAGCAGGGTGAGCAGCGCGCAGCCAATGATTTCGGCAGAGACGCGCCAACCCAGTACTTGCGCACGCTCCCGACCAGTGTAGTAATCGCTGAGGATGGTAATGGCAACCGCATTGATGAGCCCCGTCCCAACGCCAAAGGCCGCGCGTGAAGCCAGCACTAACCAATACTCCTGAATAAAAAACGGCATCACACCAGCCAGCGGAATGAGAATGAGGCTGATAATAATGATGTGTCGCTCAGACAGTACGCGGCGAATTGCATGATTAGCCAGCAGCGTCACGACGACAAACAGCGACGGAATAGACAAGATTAGCTCAACCTGTGTACTCGAAAATTGGTGATAAAATGCCTTCATTGCCGGAATGGCCGGAGCAATGGCACCAGACGACGTAAGTATAAGCGACAGGCTGAGCAAGCCTACCTTTTCAATAGTTTGTTTCATAATAATGAGTGTAACACATTCGCTGATTACTGCTGTAGTAATGGTGGAAGCAGAGAGGGCTTATAGACTTAAATTCATTTCATTAGAGTATTACGGGCATTACACTAACGACACTACATAGGTGTGCTACTATTGGCAATGCTTGTAAGTGTATTTATAATGAAAGTATATGAGAAATATACACAATCAAGAATATTCTACATATGTCTATATTGATGAATCTTGTCACATTGGGCATGGCTCTGGCAAGATGCTTCTTGGTGCAGTTTGGCTAAATACTAAACAACTGCCAATGCTCCTTAGAGAAGTTAAGTGTATTAAAAAGAAACATAAGATATCTTCACACCGTGAGATTAAGTGGACTAAGGTGAGCTTATCAAAAATTGAATACTATAAAGATTTGTTATTGTTGTTACACCAAACTGATCAAGTCAGCTACAGAGCAGTAGTGATTGATAAAAATAAGGTTAATTATGAAGCTCACAACGAGACAAGCGATGATTTTTATTATAAAATGCAATACTACTTGGTGCGTAATATTGCTGAAAAGAGTACATCTACGCATAGTTTGCGGTTATTTTTAGACTATAAAGATACCTGGTCTGGGCATAGGTCACATGAGTTAGCAAGATACTTGAGAAATACAGCGAAGTTCCAAGATAAATATTTTACAGCACAACCATTGCGTTCACATGAGGTGATAGGTTTACAATTGGCCGACCTTGTGACTGGTGCAGTAATGTATGCAAATAAACCAAGTAACCAACAGAAATCAGAAGCAAAAAAGGAGTTAGTAGCATTTCTAAAAAAAATTACTCAGCAAGAGCTGACAAGCGGTACACCGCCTAGTACTGAAAAGTTCAATTTATTCTTTTGGGAACCGCGCGAGTGATGATACCAGAATGGCTGCCGCTAGAGTTAGAGCTCTCTAGTAATTCATATGAGGCTGATATAAAAAAATTGTTTGCTGTGTATGAGCATGATTTTCTTAAGACAACGCCACCGATTGTTGATGGATTACCTGTTTATACAAATTCACACCCCGATCCATCCTGGGGCGGTTTTTATCCACAGGGTTTTACTCACATTATTACATGCGGTAAGAAGCTTCGAAAGATTGACTATGATAGAGCGACGCGGCTTCCTTGGGTGCGTGCAGTACTAGAGAACTATAAAGAACCAGAAGTAAGGGCTTTTTGGGACAAGCACCCAAAAGGAGATACATTGTATTTATGGCTTGCAGATATAGATTTTGTTGTAATATTGCGACGGATGCGTAGTAAAACAAGGCCAGTAGCGGGAATTATGGTGACTGCGTATACACTAAATCGTAGCTATTGCAAGAAAGATATGCAGAGACGGTACAATCGATCATATAAACGGCTCTAAGATACGCAAAAAGCGCCCGTAAGAGACGCTTTTTGAGTTAATTGTACATCATGGTACGTTAACATTTAGTATTATATCACGCGTGCGCAATTGATTCAATAGAATGATCCATGCTATAATACCACACGAGTTTCCTCTTTTCGGGGTAGGGCGCTGGTGTGAGCGCACTGCCTGGCAGAGAAGGTATAGACACGAGGCGGAGGTGCTGCTCCCAATCGTACACGCAAATATGCTGGGTAATCGCCCAGTAGCCAGTATTCTATGCTGCTACACCACCAATTAGGTGAGTGGGACAGGCAGCAGAGTTACGAACTATAAGCAATAAGGAGAATTGCATGCCAACCATTAACCAATTGGTGCGCAAGCCACGCAAGACGGCGGCCCGGAAGTCGAAGTCGCCAGCGCTGGGGCGTATCCACAACGCACTCAAGGTGCGCTACTACGACCAAAATGCACCACTCAAGCGTGGTGTCTGCGTCAAGGTAACAACCAAAACCCCCAAGAAGCCAAACTCCGCGATGCGTAAAGTGGCTCGTGTGCGCCTCACCAACGGCCACGAAGTCTGGGCATACATTGGCGGCGAAGGTCACAACCTACAGGAGCACGCTGTGGTGCTCGTCCGTGGTGGCCGTGTGCCGGATCTCCCGGGTGTGCGCTACCACATCGTCCGTGGTGCACTCGACCTGCAAGGGGTATCGAAGCGTAAGCAGGGCCGCAGCAAGTACGGTGCCAAGAAGGAGGGTAACTAACCATGCCTCGTAAAGTCACGAAAAAACTCCAGCGCACCATCAAGCCAGATCGCAAGTACCAGTCGGTGCTGGTGCAGCGCTTGATTAACAAATCGATGCTGGATGGCAAAAAACAAGTTGCTGAGCGGGCTGTCTATAGTGCGCTCGAGCAAGCCGCCCGCAGCCTCAAGAGTGAGGATCCGCTGGAAGTGTTTGAGACCTGCATCAAGAACATCAGCCCTAGCTTTGAGGTAAAGAGTCGCCGCGTTGGTGGTGCTAACTACCAAATTCCATTCCCCATTCAGGGTCATCGTCAGCAGCACTTTGCCTTTATGTGGCTAGTGCAGGCTGCCCGATCGAAGAGCGGTATGCCATATAGCAAGCGCCTGGCAACAGAGATCGTTGATGCCTGCAACCAAACCGGCGTCGCCTTCAAGAAGAAGGAAGACACCCACAAAATGGCCGAGGCCAACCGTGCCTTTGCCCACTTTGCTCGCGGCTAAGATCTGCAGAGCAACATACAAGATCGCCCTAGGTAGATGCCTTGGGCGATCTTGCTATATGGCTGCATAGCAGCGACTGGAGTAACGGTTGTACCTCGCTTATCCGACTTTGGTATATCTATAAGTGCTTAGGAGGTGTGTGGGGTGGGGTAGAACTCATAAGGCATCGTGTTGCGCCTTTGCGTACCGTTTTTTCTCCAGTGTTGCAAGAAAGAGTTAAGTCATTAATCTCCTCATACGAGGACTAGGCATATATCTATTTGCGCCTGCCTATATGCAGCGATAGAGGTGGACGGAGGGACGGAGTGGGGAGTATTTGCTAGTGAGGAGAGAGAAATACGCAATCAAGGCTAAAAATGCTTGCGAAAAATATATAATTATCGTCCAAATAGCCACCACTGGTACGACAGGGGTACATATGGGGAAAATAATGCGAAAATAAGGCCAAAAATAGCTTTGCAGGCGCTGCTTTTATGCTATAATGCAAATGATACGATTACTTACTACCACGCTGCCACGCGCCACAAAGCACGCAGCAGGGAGGAATCGGCAGAAAGGAGCCAATGCCGTTAACCAAAATCATAGTGCGGAGTATAAAAAACTATGAGAGAGTATACCAACAATAATACAAGAGAAAAGTCGTTTGCTAAAAGCGACAAACCGTCAGTGGGCGAAACAAAGTATTCGGAATACGACACAGCAAACGATGGGAATGTACCGACAGTCGAAGAGTTTAGAGGTCGCTACGGCAAGCCGAATGCCCTTGAGCTGCCATCTGTTCAAGAGATTCGAGGTTGGCTGCAGCGTGAGCTTGGGCCGCTATTTGCGATGTCGATGACAGAGATGACAGACCAGCACATTGATACCATTCATAATAAATTATCCGAGCTGCGCGATGAGCTTGGCTTGGCAATTGGTGATGTCATTGAGATCAACGATGTCCCGTATGTTGTGCCTATTGTTAGCGACTTTAAGAGCCCTAAGGACGCCCAAGGCGATGTATCATCGCTGTATTCCGCAATTGAGTCGTCGCTATCCCACCAAGAAGCGGCGATTTCTTTAGGCGAAGATGGTGGAGCGGAAGAAGGGGTAATCGGCTCATTGGTTGGGTTCTATGTTGGAAAGCGCCCAGATCAAGAGATGGTCAATAGCGCCCCTGTTGTGTATGGCATTATTCAGGGTGAGCCAGGCGAAGGCCCGCAGATGATCACAGACCAAGGTGATGTGATTGATGGCGAGCTTAGCACTGCAAGTGGTATTGTGCTGGTTCCGACCACAGAGTCGCAACGGCTTGAGTATAGTGATGAGCTTGGTTTGGTTCAAGGAGACTTCTCACTCGCTGCATAAAGGCTAGTTATAGACGAGAGAAAGCCAGTGTGATGAGCACTGGTTTTTCTGTGCAAAAAATCTATGGTGATTGAACAAACAAGCGCGCGTGCTATGCCATTGAATTTTTAAGGATCGCGTGTATTGGTTGGTGTAATGTGCGCGTTGTAGTAAGAAAATAATATAGTTTTTAGGCTATAGGGGGCATTTGTGTGCTATATGGATTTTCTTTATGTATTGTAAATTGCTTGAGAGTGAGCAAGAGAATGTCTGAATATAACAAGAGCAGATTCAGTGTAGTAGATGGTAAATTAAGCGAGTATAGATGGGCTCATGTACTATACATAGGGTATGGTGATGAGCATTTTGTGTACAAAGTGAGTCGATTGCTTTATCGAATGCATCTTTTTTGTATATGATGACGTGCATGCTATGGAAAAGGAAACAGCAGGACAGCATGAACAATATGCAAAATCGTTCATGTAATTTTTTGCTGCTGCATTGATGAGAGTACGAGTGGGCGCGAAATAGGCGAACCATGAGTGCGGTATGAATTGAAATACAAAAACTAAAAAATGAGACAACAGCAAAGTATAATGCAGAGCTACTAGTATTTTTTGCAGTAGCTGAGACAATTTTGCAAAACGATTTGCAAAAATATGAGTGAGCACTACATTATTAATAATTATTCTGTAGTAGAATATTATTTTTTGTCCGTTCTAATTGGTGTGCGATGTATATGCTGCAATATTTTCGCATACAGAAAGAGTGATAGAAGTGTACTATTGCAAAAAAATGATTTTTCAACGACTAGAGTAGCAAGCGGATACTACATACGTGACAAAAAATAATGTCGCATTGCGACGCTACAATAAAAAACGCTGATATACTATTTGTTATTAATAAAAATTAGTAATGCCCAGCAAAAACGTTCGCAACTTTGCAACATAATGCGCGTGCAAAATATTTTTTGCTACTATGCGAGCGATGAATGCTGCAAGAATGGATTGTTTGGTAGTAAATATAAAATTAGTATCATAGTGATATGTACATTTGCGTGCAAATTTGTGAATGAGTATGTAAAAATTGGTACAGCTAGATAGAAAGATAGAGACGGTGTACAGTATGTGTGATGAAAAATAAAATGCGTACTGTAACAGTGCAAAATTTTCACATTTTTGATTAGGGAAATCTGCAAAAATGAATGTGAGGTTGTGAGATAAAGTAGGGAGTGAGTTCGCTTGAGTAAATGACTATCTTATTTTGGCTAAAATCTGTGTGGCGCGTGAGAACATAAGAGGCTTGAATGTGATGCGAGAAGCGAATTACGTAAATGGCCGTCTCGCTAAAGTTTATGAACAGAATGTGAAGATGTTCATAATAAAAATTTGAGAATGATGAAACTCAACCTAGCAAATTAGTGCAAAAATATAGCACCAAGAAGCAATGATAGTTCGTGCGTGCCAAAAGAATGTGATGATTTTGGTGAGATGTGTATGATATGCGAAGCATGTGTGGCAGCAGCTGATTGACCGCGAATAAAAAATGATGATTTTTGAAATAGTGCGATGCGATGATGGTGTGAGGGGTGAGATTTTTGTGTACCGCGAGGTATGACGATGTATAATTGGTACGGAGTAGGTGTATGAAAACAGTAGAAAAATATTCAACGATAGGCTTGATAGCAAAATTTGCATAACCAAGCAGATGGGTGCGACGAGGGTCGGAAATAGTAGGTATTGGTGAGCCAAAATATATTTTAGGTGCGAGTAACTTTGTGGCTAAGAGGGTGCTTTGCGAGGATGTGGTGACAGCTGGATTTTCGTCTGCGCTATGCCAATATGATAGCGTAGCAAATTTTCATTATCAGTTGCATAATGCAAGCAAATGATAGTTGATGATAGGATAGACATAACCAATATAGTAAAGCATAAGGTGTATAGAGCTAGCTTGATTGTCTAGGGCGAAGTAAGAAAATGGATGGAGCGTGATGTGTATGACGCAATGAATTGATCGATGCGGTGATATTTGTATATTTTTGAGTGTAGGTGGCTAATTGTGTATTGAGTGTGAATGAACGTGTGATAAACATAAGCAAAACATAGCGGTCATGGTTATTAAATCTACACGATCTAATGGGGTGCGATGTATGACTTGTATAAAAAATAATAATGCGTCGGGGATAGTGCAAATGAAGGTTTCAAAATTTTCATGTTTTGCATTATGTAGTACTTTATGATATGAAAGAAGTAGCAAAATATTGGTGCGAATGTGCGATGTATGGAGGTGGGGCAGCTGGCTCTATATAAGTAGTGTGTAAAAATGAGATGGACATTAATAGCTCCATGGAGTGCCATAGGTAGCTCTGACAAAAATGCGCAAGGAGACAGCAAAACGATACTTCGCTTTAGGCAGAAGCAATAGCGAAATAAGCACAAGCGAAAACTGGCTCGATATTTTTTACAGTTACATCGCAGCATCAAAAAAGCTAAAAAAGCGAAAGACAAAGTAAAACATACACGACAAGTAAGGGTGGTTCATTTTTTCACATTTTGACGTATAATAAGTAATGTTTTCTAAATATAATAGAGCTCAAAAGGTATTCTTGTGTGCTTATATATAATAGTATATGGGCATAATACATTAAGTATAGTGATGGGGCGAAGCAAGTGAATTGTGACACTATACTATAATTATTTTTTTTGAAAATGTGGGTGAAGTGTATGACTATACTGCACTGCCAACTGGCTTATGGTGGGATGGGTGAGCGTGTGGGGAGAGAAGCACGGGTGTGCACCTAATAAATATAAATAGCTGTGTGCATGGAGTAGTGCCAAGATAAATACAAAAAATGAAAAAGCAAAAAGTACAACACCTCCACACCCCCCGTACCTTGCTAGACTTTGTATGCTGTCTCGCGTATAATATAATGCGTTATTAACCTAAGTTTATCGTCCGGATAAACATCCATATGGATCCCAAAGGAGGTTTACATATGAAACAATATGAACTAACGGTTTTGATTCGGCCAGATCTAGAATCAAACCTTGAAGCACCGCTTGCTAAAGTACGTGAGCTGGTGCTCGGCGCTGGTGGCTCTATTACCAGCGAAGACAACTGGGGCAAGAAAAAGCTGCAGTATAGTATTAAGAAGGAAGACTTTGCGGTGTATGTCTACTTTGAGGTGGCGCTGCCTGCCGATGCACCGCTAAAGATCAGCAATGCGCTGAATATTTCTGATGATGTGATCCGCTACCTGCTCGTCAAAGTGGACGAGAAGGGCCGCAAGCTGATGGCCGAGGCCAAGGCGCGCGAAGCCAGCCGCCAGACAGAAGAGTAAAAATTACCACAACAACTCATAACCACAGTAAAGAATCGAGGAGGATGTATGGCTCGAGGATTTAGCAAAGTTATTTTGATGGGCAATTTGACGCGCGATATAGAGGTGCGCACCACAGCAAGTGGGCAGAACGTTGCGAATTTTACACTAGCGGTCACTCGCACATGGCGCAACCAAAATGGCCAAAACCAAGACCAAACCAGCTTCATTAACTGTGTAGCCTGGGGGCGGACTGGCGAAACCATCGCGCAATATGTGAAGAAGGGTAGCCCGCTGCTCGTCAGTGGTCGCCTCGACCAGCGTAGCTACGACGATAAGGACGGCAACAAGCGCTCTGTTGTAGAAGTAACAGTAGAGGACTTTACCTTCGTTAGTGGTGGACGTGCTGACGGAAATACAACACCGGCTACAGCGTCAGCTAACAGTGGTAGCGGCCAGGATGTCGTCATCGAAGACATCGACGACAAGCCAATTGACCTATCAGAAATACCATTTTAACAACATACTAAAGGAGAACAAATAATGGCCAAGCGCATGCGCAAGGACACACCAGTCTATTTTGACTACAAAGACGCAAAAACATTGCAAAAGTTCATTAATATTTATGGACAGATCGAGCCACGCAGTCGCACAGGGTTGTCGGATAAACAACAACGACAACTCGCCGTAGCAGTGAAGCGGGCTCGCCACTTGGCGTTGCTGCCATTTGTGGCACAAGGTTAGGAGCTTTTTCAGCGCAGTACCTCTGTGACTGCGCTGGCGGATGTTTCGAACGAAGCAGCAACTACTAAACAGGAGATAGGTGATGTACCAACCAACTGACCTCAAAAAAGGTGTGATTGTGCAGCTTGATGGCAAGCCGTATCGAGTTGTGGACTATAATCAGAAGGTAATGGGCCGGGGTGGCTCTATTGTGAATGTGCGGCTGAAGAACTTGATCGATGGTAGCGTGCTGCCTAAGACCTTTAAGGGGCAAGACAAGATTGAGCCCGCCGAGGTATCAACACAGAGCGTGCAGTACCTCTATAATGATGGTGATACGTTCTATTTTATGGATCCAACTAGCTTTGAGCAGTTTGAACTCGCTGCGGACCTCGTCGATAGCGCCAAGGACTATCTGAAGGAGGGGGATACACTAAGCCTGCAGTTCTTCGATGGTAAAGTGATCAATGTCGAGCTACCAAAAAACCTCTACCTCCAGGTGACCTATACAGAAGATGTTGTAAAAGGTGACACAACCAGTAGCGTGCTTAAGGATGCGACGTTGGAGACAGGCCTTGTCGTCAAGGTGCCAGCCTTTATTAAGACGGGCGACGTTATTTCTGTCGACACTGCAAGCGGAGAGTATCGCGAGCGCAAGAAATAGTGCCCTGAGAGCTCATGAGAGCCGCTCTCATCGCGTTTACACGCAAAAGTGAGAATATGGTAGGGATAGCACACATACACCGCGAAAAGCGGTGTATTTTTTGTGCCGTGTGATGTTTAGGTTGGAGTATCCTAGAGATGTGATAAAAACAACGTAGAGTAGAGACGATTTTTGCCAATTTTGAGCACAAGCTTATGGGCGCGCTGTGTTTTTTACTAAAGGGCACGTGTAAAAAAGGGTGTAAATAATGTTGTAATAACCAACACATGAGACTCGTCGTCAAGCTCGATAGGATCGAGATATTATTGTGGAGAATGCAACATAGCTCTCTGCGACGAGGATGATGTCAAAATATACAAGGTATTGTAAAAAAGACTGAAAAGAAACAGAGAATACTTGGCGAACGTTCGAAATACGAGCGTCGTAGAAAGTTCAGCAATTGAGTAAAACGATGATACGAGCACAACATGAAGGAATTGGCATAGTGATGTACAAACAACAGCAGGGCAACCAAAGTGATATAGTGGACACAACAACGATGTGGCAAGCTCAACGAATGCTTTGCGTGATGTGCGGTAAGGGCGTGGGAGTTCACGTGCAGGGTAAATACAATAACCATAAGCACAAATGAACAAATTTTCGTTACAGATACACATTTATCTTTAGCAATATAATGACGCTTATGGCAATAGGGCATAATACAAAATATACCAAAGTAAGCATAAGTATTATATAAATAATGAACACACTTTTTTATTGTGTAGCTGCGAAGCTATGCGCTTTGCTTTCGCGTGCTACTGCAAAAAATTGCAGATGGTGAAATGACGCATGGGCTGTTGCTGCGAGATAAAAAATGTGATCATTGTCCAGCTTGTCTATTTTTTGAGTTTGGATATTTTTGACTTTTTGCTTTTTTGTGCACGCTTGTTGTGGCTGGCTGGAGAGTGTTTCATTTTTGGTTTTTGCATGCCAGGCGAATTATAGCAAGGCGATATGCTGTTGCGAAGTATAGGCTGCGCGAATGAGCGGTTGATGATAAAAATAATCATTGTTTGTAGATTTATGCAAAAATGGGTTGCTTATTATCGCAGCTAGAATTGCTTGCAGATGGTTCATGCAAATTTTGCAAAACGTGTATAAGCGCAAGATATCGTGCGATACATCTTGGCTCGTCTATGTGCTGCGAAGATGCGAAATATACCATGTGGCATATACAAATACTCACGCTTGGCTTGCAAAAATGTGATGCTGTCAAAAATCAATTTTTTATTCAGACAAGCTGACTTGCTATGCGAAGCATCTGCCGCAGTGGCATCGTGTTTTGCTACATATAGCGCTTTTGCGGGAGGATGAATGCGCAGTTAGTTGGTGATGTGGCACAGCCATACGAGCAAGATATTTTGCTATCACGATGTCCACTCAATTTTTGTTATATATACTATATGTCTGACTGAGCTGTCTTGTTTCTTGAATATCCTGCTAGCTTCCAACGACATGTGCGAATGAAGAATAGCATGCTGCAGTGCGCGATAGTTTGAGTGTCTTGTTAATGCAGGCTACTATAGCGTGCAAAGAATAAAGCGGATTTCTTCATCATCAAAATTTGAAACATGACAGAAGCAAGCAGTATATCCGCGCGCAGCAGTCTCATTTAATCTCATCATCATCATGCTCTACAGCCTCATGCATTGTGTAAAAATGCAGCAGGTCTATTAGCTTCACACCAACTAAATATCTACCCACTCGTGCAGTATAATAAGGACATGCAAAAACAACGACTAGACAAAGCAATGGTGGTGCGTGGCCAAGCAGCAACACGCTCAGCGGCCGAGAATTGGATTCGCCTTGGCAAGGTATTGGTGGATGGTGCAGTGGCGCACAAGCCGGGGATGTTTGTGGATGAGTCGACGCAGATAAAGCTGGTGGCGCACGAGCGCTATGTGTCGCGGGCGGGGCTCAAATTAGCCAGCGTGGCGCAGCGGCTTAATATTTCGTTTGATAATACTATCGTGCTTGATGTTGGTAGCAGCACCGGTGGATTTACCGACTATGCATTGCAGCATGGTGCGCGCATGGTGTATGCGGTGGACGTGGGGACGGAGCAGCTCCACCCCAGCCTACGTGGCGACCCGCGCATTGAGCTGCATGAAAAAACCGACATTCGCGATTTTGTGCCAGCAACCACGCCAGACATTATTGTCATTGATGTATCGTTTATTAGCCTGCGCAAAATTCTACCGCACTTAGTGTGTATCAGCAGTCCGCGAACTAGTATCATCGCAATGGTCAAGCCGCAGTTTGAGGCGCAGCGCGCGCAGCTTACACGCAGTGGCATTGTCAAAAATGACAGCGTGCGCCGCGCCATTCTGCGCGACTTCGAGCAGTGGGTGCGCACCCAGTGTGTAATTGTCGACAAAGCCGATAGTAGTGTGAAGGGCGCGCATGGTAATCAAGAGCGGTTTTACCGATTGCAAAAAAGCAGGGCAGAACAACACCATAGTTGAGAAAACGAGTGCGGTTAATGAGAGAGTCGCGCAGCAGTTATTTAGATTGTATCGTGTGGTGATCTTGCGTTGTATCTACTCGTGCAAGTTTGCTATATATAATAATGCCTTCGTATCGCCATATATTATATATAGACAGATTTGGAAACAGCAAAGAATAGACTAATGTGAGTGTCTTGGAGGGTCAACTATATAGTTATTGTGGAAATTCTTTGACATAAGAGAAAGACGCATGATGAAGCAAACACTGCGGCTCGTGATGTATACATACCGTAAAATACGCAACGCGCTCATCATAACACAACAAATAGCGTCATCACCACCGTCGACCCAGATGAGTATGCTCGCAATGGTATGTGTCGTCATTGGTACATAATGGCAGTGCCCACACCATACCCAGCAGCACGCCCCATGGTGCAACAAAGTGCTCTGCTGCAAACAACATAGCACTTAGTAGGGTGGTGCAGATGATCGCTGTGCGATTGGCCAGGCAGATCATTCGCTTGCGAAAAATTGTTTCTTCTACGATGGCGGGGAGAACGATAGTCGAGAGCGCAAAGAGTAGCAATTCGCCTGCCGTCTTGACTGGCATTGTAATGGCACCAGTGGCGAGGTGAGGAAAGGCTTGCTCGAGCACGCTCATCGCACTAAACGCCCCTGTTGCGCAAACCAGCGTATTACTACCTGCCGCCAAAAGTGCCACCCACCAGCGAGCGCACGACACCACTGGTGCATACTCACACTTTTTGTCGCGATTATGTAGCCAAGCAGTGCCACGAAAAAATGTCATATTACTATAAACATGTCCGTGGTAGGATAAAACACGAGACGATGAAAATAACCTCGAGTATGACCGGTATGGCAACGCGCCGCACATAATGACACATGATATTGCCAGTGTACTCTCTGCTATACCTTCTGAGAAGATTATAGTAATAGTACATGCAAAAACTCGCCACAAGCTCATGGCGAGTTTGCTTATGTTTCCTAGCTAGGATCACTTGCTTACATTAAATCGAAATTCTACCACATCGCCTGGCTGCATGACATAGGCTTTGCCTTCGGTGCGGATTTTGCCTGCTTCGCGCGCTTTGGCCTCGGATCCTGCTGCCACGAGGTCGTCATAATCCACCACCTGCGCTGCAATGAAGCCTCGCTCGAAGTCGGTGTGAATGACCCCAGCCGCTTGGGGTGCTGTCCAGCCTTGGTGGATCGTCCACGCGTGCACTTCCTTGGGCCCAGCGGTGAGGTAGCTCTGTAGGCCGAGCGTATCGTACGCTGCCCGGATCAATTGTGTCAAGCCAGCCTCGGGCACATCATAGCTCTCCAGTAGCTCTAGCGCATCCTTCGTGTCGAGTCCCTTGAGCTCATCCTCTAGTGTGGCGCAAATGAAGAGCGCCGTGCTGCCACGAGTCAGTGCTGCTAAGCGAGCTTTGGCCTCAGCATTGGCAAGGGTGGCCTCGTCGACATTAAAGACGTAGATGACTGGCTTGGCAGTGAGGAGGTGGAGGTCGGCGATTGCTTCATGAATAATATTTTTGTTCAGATGAACAGGGGTACCGGCGGCAAGGTCGTCACGCAACTGCTGCAGATACTCGAGTGTACTGCGCGCCTTGGGGTTGGCCTTAGCTTCTTTGCTGAGGCGGGTGAGGCGAGTCTCGATAGTCTGGATGTCTGCCAGCATGAGCTCGGTGCTAATGATATCGATATCGCGCTGCGGGTCGATGGTGGTATCGACATGAACGATGTCGTCATTTGCAAAGGCACGGACGATGTGGACGATCGCATCGCACTGGCGAATATGAGCGAGGAACTTATTGCCCAGGCCTTCGCCACTGGCAGCACCAGCCACTAGCCCGGCGATATCGACAAAGGTCACCGTGGCCGGCACAACCTTCTCGGCGTGGTACATATCAGCTAGTATACTCAGGCGCTCATCGGGCACAGGCACAATGCCAGTGTTGGGCTCGATGGTAGCAAAGGGGTAATTGGCTGCCAAAATATCATTGTTGGTGAGGGCGTTGAAAAGGGTCGACTTGCCAACATTGGGCAGGCCAACGATACCAATAGATAGACTCATATATATAGTATAGCAGCGCAAGGGAGAAATCGGCAGGAGAGAAGAGGGAAATGCGAGGAAGGTGGGTGCATTGTGCTTTATTTAATTATAAATTAAAGGCTCTTTCGTCGTTGGTGTGCTATTTTGCTTCATTACAAGATAAGCTCTGCGCCATCTCACGCTTACCCTCCTCACACTCCTCTTCCGGAACGCTATAAAGGTCGACATTCGCTGGATGTCGACCTCTTGATGCCAGGACTAAAAACAGATTATGACAATCTGTTTTCACACGCCATCGGATGAAGTGGTGAGGAGGGAGAGCTAACGATATTTATGAGCTATATAAGGATATATGGCGATGTCTCTGCCTTGCGTCATGAACACAGTGCACAATCGCCGTAACTTTGCTATAATCATAAGCATGACATTTGTACACTTTTGCCGCCAATCACTGGTGCGTGCTGGCCTGCTGGGGCTACTGTGCGCTGTGGGGGTGAGTGCGGCGCTGGGCGGGCTGGTGGTAGCTCGGCCTAACAATGAGGTAGAGGCGAAGCTGCCCGAGCTCTGCCGCAGTGGCAGTCCCTGTGCAGTAGTGTGGTTTTCGCAGCCTGGCGAGCGGAATTATTATAAGTCGGGTATATCGATTGACCACAATCAGACAGGCCTCGTCGATATTGTCATTCGTGGCTCGGGTTACTCGGGTAACCGCTCGGGTCCCTTCGACATTAGCTCGATGCACCTCGACCGCAACATGAATTGGAACTACAACCGCAATAGCCGTATCAAGAATGTCCAGTCGAGCGTGATGTACCGTGGGCGCGTCAGTGGCCAAAACCAATACACCAGCCAGGGGGGTGAAGTGCGAGCGCAACTCGACATTGGCCAGTTTGATATCCCGGTGGGGCAGTCGCGTACGGTGGGGATTGGCCTGTATAGCTGTATCTCGACTGATGGCGGGCGTACCCTTGCCGCCAGCGAGAATATTGCCTGTGGTACGAGTGATGTGAAGGTGACGATCACGCGGCGCATCCCACCTTGGACGATCAACGGCCAAAGCTATGTGGGTAAGCAGTGGCCTGGTACGCAAAATATGCAAAAATCCGTCCGAGCCTTTCCGGGTGAACAAATCTACTGGGCGCATGATCTCCGCAACAATGGCCCCAACAGTGCAACCGTGTCCGTGGGGATGGATGGTACTGGCTTTGCCAATAATTACAGTGGTGGGCATAGCCTAGCGCGCAATGTGACGGGCCAGTCTGGACAGCTCTTTTATACGGTGTATCCGAGTGGCGGCATGACTGACCGCTTCACGAGTTATCGTATCCAAACGAGCGACGTTGGCCGCACACTCTGTCAACGGATATCGTGGTCACCTGGCATTGCTGGCGACCCAGCGTGGCGGCGCAGCGACCCGGCGTGTGCTAGTGTGCACTCAGACTTTGAGCTCTATCCATCGGCCACAATTGATGGCAAGAAGCTTGCCACGCTGGAGGGTGGGAATATTGCGCCCAGCCGGATTGACGAATCCATCCACAACACTGGTGCAAGCCTCGACAAAGACCGCACCGAGAGCGAAGCCGCGGCTTATCAGTTCATCGTGCGGGGGCAGCACCGCCAGCAGTTCCTTGGCAGCTTGAGCAGCATCTTCGATCGTGGGGCGGCAGTGGGCTATCCCTATGCCCTGGGTAGCTACAGCGGCAGCGACACAGCCTGCACCTGGCTGCGCGGCAAGCAGCCGATCGACTGCACCAACGAGCCCACCTTCCGCGAGAACAAAAAATACCTCGACAGCCACACGCGCCTGAATGACACCAAAGATATCAACGCGGCCGATGCCAAGGTAGGGGATATGATCTGCCGCATTGTTGCTATCAAAGATTATAACTATAAACATACCGACGGCAATGAGCGTCGTATTTCCTCGCCCGCCTGCGTAACGGTAACGAAGCTACCGTGGGTGCAGATCTGGGGTGGCGACTTGCGCGTCGGCAACGGCATTGGCGCGGCGAGTGGTAATGGCGATGCACAGATCGTTACCCTCAAGACGACTAAGGATGGCAATATGTATGGTAGCTGGGCTGAGTATGGCATGATGGCCCCGCAAAATGGCGGCAAAATCCTCTCTGCCACCGGTGGTGTGCTGTCTGGCCGGCGAGGGTATGGTGGTGATTATGACCGCTCTAAGGATGGTCTTGCCTTTGCCAACACCACCACGCCAGCTGGCCGCTGGGCACCGCCAAGCAATGTGAAGGTGCCGAGCTTTGGCCGGGGCGCGGCGGCTGGTACATCGATTGATGTCGGGAGCTTTGCTGGCCACAATGTGCGTACCGTTAATGGCGATGCTACCATCCACGGTACGCTGCCAGGTAGTAGTACGCTGGTGGTGGAAGCAAGCGGCACGGTGACGATCGATGGCGACCTGAAGTACGGCGCGACCACTGTCGATGACGCCACCAAACTTTCGCAGCTCGTCATTAAGGCTAAGAATATCGTCGTCCGGCATAATGTTAAAGAGGTCAATGCCTGGCTGATTGCTCAGCCAACCGGTGGCAGTGGGGGAGTCATTTCCACCTGCGACGAGATCCGCCACGTTGGCGCGTACTTCAATGGGCTCACCGCCGAGACCTGCAAAGAAAAGCTCACCATCAACGGCACCATCATGGCGCGTCAGCTCCAGTTGCGCCGCACCTTTGGCGCTGAGAAGGATAACCTCGCCGAAGCTGCTGAGGTACTCAACCAACGTGCCGATGTCTTCATGTGGGGCTCGCGCTACAACAAAAACAACGACCTGCCCATCACCACCGCCACCACAACAGAGGCCGCACCGCGGTTTTAGCCCAGGTGTAGTCATATTTAAGAGCTCTTTATCTTTCTTTGCATTATGTCGAGAAATAGTGGAGAGCGAGAGATTTGGCACATAACATATGAGCATCAACGTGCGATCGACATGTGAGATATCGATCCGCTAATATGCCTGATAAGGGTGAGGCAGATAGGAAGTTTTGCAGTGCAAGTTTGGCGTATTTTCCTCCACCAACCCCCTTGCCTAAACCAATGTCGCTTATGTATAATAGATGAGTATGAAGTTTCAAAAAGGGTCGGGCGATTTCTTTGCACTCGATATCGGCACCAATGCCGTGCGGGTTTTGCAGCTAGCACCAGCTGGCGACGAGTGGGAGCTCGCGGCACATGGCTATGCGCCCGTTGACCGCCGTATTACTAGCAGCGATGCACCAGAGTCGCGCCGTCGTCTGGGCGAAGTTATTATGACTGCCGTGGGCCAGAGTGGTATCAAGACGAAGAATGTTGCGATTGGCCTGCCATCTAATAAGACCTTTACAACAGTGGTCGATGTGCCGCAAGTTTCCGATGCCGAGCTGCGTGCCACGATGAAATACCAAATTGACCAATATGTGCCGATGTCGGACGACGCTAAGGTAGATTGGGTGCTACTTGGGCCATCGCTCCATGCGAGCGACCAGCAAGAGGTGCTGATTAGCAGTGTATCGAAGGGGTATAGTGAGGATCAGCTTGAGTTTATCGAGGGCCTCGGGCTGAATGTGATTGCTATCGAGCCCGACCCAATTGCGATGGTGCGGGCCTTTGCACCACCGCAGCAAGCGGCAAATGGTGCCGCGGTGATGCTGATCGATATTGGTGAACTCTCGACTGACCTCGCCATTATCTATGGTGGAGCACCGCGCCTCGTCCGGACTATTCCGTCTGGTGTGAGCAGCTTCGTCAAGTCGGCAGTGCAAAACCTTAGCGTCCAGGAAGACCAAGCCCGGCAGTTCATCCTCAAGTTTGGTCTGGCGGAGGATAAGCTCGATGGGCAGGTGGTGCGTGCTATTGAGGGTGCGCTGGATAACTTTGCGAGCGAGCTTATTAAATCAATCAAATTCTTCCAGACGCGCTACGCCAGCGCCCAGGTGTCGAGTATTACACTGACGGGCTTTGGCGAGATGATTCCACATCTCAGCGAGTATGTTGCGGCCAAGGTAGAGGTTCCGACCGCCCCTGGTAACCCCTGGCACGGTATCCATATGCCTCAGACGAGCCAAGAGCAATTGGCTAACGTCGCACCAGAGTTTGCCACAGCAGTCGGCCTAGCAAAACGGAGGAACGACGCATGATAGAGATTAACCTCATTCCTGATGTTAAGCGCGAATACCTGCATGCCCAGCGCATGCGCAATGGTGTGATATCGCTCTCCATTCTCGTAAGTATCATCGCTGGCGCAGCGGTGGCGCTGCTGGTGGTGTATGTTGGTACGCAGAGCGCTCGCGAGTGGCTGACCGACAACGAGATCAAAGACCAATACGGCAAGATTAGTAGTGTTAAAGATGCCAACCAGATCGTCACCATCCAAAACCAACTAGCTCAGCTCTCCTCGATGCACAAGGATAAGAGTATCGACTCGCGGATTTTCGATGTGCTGAGTGCTATTAACCCTGCTGCGCCCAATGATGTGAAGATGTCGACCGTCAGCCTCGATCCGTCTGAGACGAAGCTTTCCATTGAGGGGTCAGCCGCCAACAGCTTTGAGGCAACGGATAAGCTCAAGAAAATGATCCTCAACACCAAGCTGAGCTACACCGATGGCGATAACCGTGTCCAGACCGTCAAGCTGGCTGACGATGTGACGGTGAGCGATACCAGCTATGGTGAGGATGCCAGTGGAGCTAAGGTGCTGCGCTTCAAGCTGACCTTTACCTACCCCAAAGAGCTTCTCGCTAATAGCTCCAAGAATCTGCGCATTGAAGCCCCAACTGGTAGTACTAATGTGACCGACTCGCGCTTGCATGTGCCCGATAGCCTCTTTACGCCCAAGGCGACCAACAAGGAGAAGAACTAGATGAGTAAGAAAGACGCCGCCATCCACAAGCGCCAACAGATCGAACAATCCAGCCGAGTGATGTTCCTCTGGGTGGCTGGAGCCTCAGTAATTGTGGGTTTCGCACTGGTGATATCGTGGTTTTTGGTGCAGCAAATTATCTTTAAAGAGCGGGTGCTTGGCGAGAAAAACAACACCGCGGCCGTACTCAAGAACAACAACGACGCAGTCGAGAAGCTACGCGGTGAGCTGAAGGTACTGGAGACCAACTCACACCTCAATGCCAGCCGCATCAACAACGACGAGAAGGCGCTCCAGGTGGTGCTTGATGCTCTGCCGGCGGAGGATAATGCGCTCGCGTTGGGTGCTTCGCTCCAGTCCAAGCTGGTCAATGGCGTGGCAGGCGTGTCACTCGATTCGCTTAATATTGACCAAACGGACGATAGCGAGTCATCAAATAGCACTGGTGCCGCCGCCAGCAATGGCAACTTGCAGTCCATTCACTTCACTATGGAGGTATCGGCCAGCAACCCCAACGCTCTGCGCGAGCTTTTGCAGCGCTTCGAGCGCTCCATCCGCGTGATTGAGATCGACCGCATGACCATTGAGCGGACTGATAGCAAAGTCGCCATGAAGATCTCGGCCCATGCTTACTACTCGCCAGCCAAAACCATCGAGCTAAAGAAAAAGGACATCAAACCATGAAGAAGACCGACATCGCAATGATTATCTTGATCGCTAGTATATCAGTAGTGGTGGCGTTTTTTGTGGCCAGTAGCATTCCATTCTTGCAAATGCCACAGCGTGGCACCAAGGTAGAGACAGTCGAGAAGCTCTCGGATACGATTGATGAGCCAGACAGTGCAGTGTTTAACAAGGAGGCGATCAACCCAGCGGTCGAGACGATCATTGGGCAATCGCAGCAGAAATAACAGAGGTAGCGTGTGGCACTGATGACAAGTGATATGCAAGAAAAACTCACCACACTCCTCGTTGACGAAGGGCTGATCACGCGCCAGCGCCTTGATGATGCCACCAAGCTGGCCCGCGAGAGTGGCCGGCCACTATTGACTGTGCTAACTGATGAATCGGCGATCGATAACGAGCTGCTGACCCGGGCGATTGCCCATGTGTCGGGTGTGCCATATGTCAATCTTACCAATACGATTGTCGACCAAGATATCCTCACGCTTTTGCCATCGGATATTGCCGAGCGTTTCATGGCAGTGCCACTAGCCGAGGTGCAGAACCGCTTGGCGGTGGCGATGATTGATGCCAATAACGTCCAGGCGGTCGATTACCTTGCTAACCGCGTCCAGCGCCCACTCAAGGTCTTTATGGCGTCGGAAGCTGGAGTGCGCCATGTGCTCGAGCAGTACCGCACCGACCTCAGTAGTGTTAATGTAGCCGCCCAAGTGTCGCAGGCCGAGGCAGCCGCTGAAGCGCGGGGCGATATCAAGACGATCGTCCAAGACTCACCAATTAGCCGAGCCCTGAGTACTATCCTTGAATATGCCGTAAAGAGCCGCGCGAGCGATATCCACATTGAGCCGCTGGAGAAGTCGCTCAAGATCCGCTGCCGCGTCGATGGTGTGCTGCGCGAAGTTATGCAACTACCCAAGAGCATCGAGCCAGCACTGGTGAGCCGGATCAAGATCCTGTCTGAGCTGAAGATCGATGAGCACCGCATCCCGCAGGATGGGCAGTTTGCCGTTAAGGTGGCAGATAAGGAAGTTGATCTCCGTATTGCCATTAGCCCCGTGGTGTGGGGCGAGCAGGTGGTGATCCGCTTGCTGGATAAGACTGGTACATCCTTCGAGCTCGAGCAGATGGGCTATGCTGGGCGCGCCCTCCGGCTGATTCGCCAGGGGATTCACCGCCCCAATGGGATGATCCTCACCAGTGGCCCGACTGGTAGTGGTAAGTCGACCAGCCTCTATGCACTGATTAAAGAAATCAAGGACGATACCATTAACATCGTCACGCTCGAAGACCCGGTGGAGTACAAAATGGAGGGAGTCAACCAGATCCAAGTCAATAGTGACGTTGGCCTTACCTTTGCTAATGGTCTGCGCAGTATTCTCCGCCAAGACCCTGATGTGGTGATGGTGGGGGAGATCCGCGACAACGAGACGGCCAACCTCGCCGTTCAGGCAGCACTGACGGGCCACCTTGTCTTTAGTACGCTCCACACCAACTCGGCAGCAGGAGTGTTGCCGCGCTTGCTCGATATGCATATCGAGCCATTCCTCATCGCTAGCACCGTTAATACCATCATTGGCCAGCGCCTGGTGCGCCGGATTGGGCCCCAGCACGAGAATTATTGGTCGAACCCGCTCGAGACAGAGATGATCCTCAGCACTGTGGGGCACCTCCTGCCCAAGACCAAGGCCGAGGCAGCCAAAATCTCGGCCGACCTTGGCTATAGTGACTTGCCGCTAGCTGGCCAAAAATCCTACCGCTTAGTGCGTGGGCGCGACACGGCCAACACACCACGGGGCTACAGCGGCCGAGCCGGACTCTTTGAGGTGATGGAAGTGACAGAGGAGATCCAGCAGCTCATTACCGCCCGAGCGTCGAGTACCGAGATCCAGAAGAAAGCCATCGAGCAAGGGATGATCACCATGCGCCAAGATGGCTACCTCAAGGCGCTGCAAGGGATTACTACTCTGGAGGAAGTCAACCGTGTCACATCAGACATAGCATAAGAAAGGAACCAACAACCATGGAAAATAGAGAATTACGCATAGAAGTCCTGCTCGAGGATGTGGTGCGGCGCCGCGCTTCAGACTTGCATATTCAGGTGGGGCTGCCCCCCATGCTGCGCATCGATGGCGCGCTGACCCCTGTGGCGGGCTTTGGCCCGCTGGACGAGGCGCAGGTGGAGCGGCTTGTTTTTGCCATTCTCGACCAAGACCAGCAGCAGGTGCTGATGAAGGATAAAGAGTTTGACTTTAGCTTTGCCTTTGGTAATCTTGGACGCTTCCGGGTTAATGCCTTTCATGAGCGGGGCAACTTAGCGGCTGCGCTGCGCTTGATCCCGAATGAAATCAAATCTGTGACCGAGCTCGGTATGCCGCCCGTCGTCATGACCTTCGCCGACTTCCCGCGCGGCCTAGTGCTGGTAACGGGCCCGACCGGTAGTGGTAAGTCGACCACGCTGGCTGCTTTGATTGATAAGATCAACACTGAGAAGTCGCACCACATCATCACCATCGAAGACCCGATTGAGTTCACTCACAAGAGTAAGCGCTCGGTGGTCGTGCAGCGCGAAGTGCACTATGATACTTACTCCTTTAGCGCCGCGCTACGCTCCAGCCTGCGCCAAGACCCAGACGTGGTGCTGATTGGTGAGATGCGCGATCTTGAGACGATTAGTGCTGCCATCACCATTGCCGAGACGGGCCACTTGGTGTTTGCCACCCTGCACACCAACAGTGCAGCGCAGAGTATCGACCGCATGATCGACGTCTTCCCGCCGCACCAGCAGCCACAGATTCGAGCTCAGCTGGCCAATATCTTGATGGCAATCTGTAGCCAGCGCCTCGTGCCAGCCATCGGTGGTGGGCGAGTGGTGGCCGCTGAGGTCTTGGTAGCTAACCCAGCAGTGCGTAACGTCATCCGCGAGGGCAAGAGCCACCAGCTTGATGCCATCATCCAGACTGGGGCCGACCAAGGTATGCAGACGATGGATCGCACACTGGTGAGTCTGGTCCAGAGTGGCACCGTGACATATGATAGCGCCCGCGAGTTCGCGGTTGACCTCACCGAATTCGAGCGCTTAATGAGAGGATAATCAATGCGAAAGTTCAACTACGAAGCACGCGACAAAGCGACCGACACCATCATCAAATCTATCGTCCAGGCCGAGTCTGAGATGGCAGCGGCACGCGTTTTGACTGAGCAAGGCTTCGTTCCGCTCGACATCAAAGAAGTCGATGAGAGCGGTGGGCTCTTTGGCAGCCTGACGCGCCGTGTGACAACCAAAGATAAGGTGGTCTTTACTCGTCAGCTTGCGACGCTGATTGGTGCGGGGCTACCCCTGTCGCAGAGCCTTCGCACGGTGCTGGAGCAGACAGAGAACAAGAAGTTACAAGAGATTATCCAAGAAATCATTGCCGATGTTGAGGGTGGTCGGCAGCTATCGGACTCCTTTGGCAAACACCCCGAGATCTTCGACAAAATCTATCTATCGCTCGTGACTGCAGGTGAGGCCTCTGGTACGCTCGACCAAGCGCTTAAGCGGGTTGCCTCCCAGCAAGAAAAGGACGCCGCCATGGTGAGCAAGATCCGCGGCGCCATGACGTACCCAGCCATCGTCCTGGCGGTGATCATGGGCGTGATGCTCTTTATGTTGCTCGTGGTGGTGCCACAGGTTGAGAAGCTATATAGTGATATGCACAAGACGCTGCCATTTCTCACTGCGGCGCTGATCGCCGTGGCGAAGTTTACTGCGACCTTCTGGTGGGCGGAGCTGATCTTGCTGGTGGGTGCCATCTACTTCACCCGCCAATACGCCAAGACAGGCCCCGGCACACGCGCTTTCGACACGCTTAAGCTTAATATGCCCTTCGTCGGTAGTATGTTTCGCAAGCTTTACATGGCGCGCTTTACCCGTACTGGCCAGACGCTGCTTGCCACCGGTGTGCCTATGCTCGACATGCTCGACATTACCGCGACAGGGGTCAATAATACGATTATCGAGGCTTCTATCCGCCGGACTGCCGAGAAGGTCAAGGGTGGGCGAGCGCTGTCTGTCTCACTGAGTCGTGAAGATTACATCTTGCCAATGGTGCCGCAGATGATCAAGATTGGTGAGCAGTCGGGTAAGATTGACGAAATGATGGGCAAGACCGCCCAGGTTTATGAAGACGAACTAGACGAAGAAATCCGCAACATCTCCACCGCCATCGAGCCTGTGCTCATGGTCGTCCTCGCCATCGTGGCTGGCGGCATGGTGGCAGCCATCCTCTTCCCGATATATAGCTTGGTGGGCCAGCTGACGTAGCATTTGCGCCCAGAATATCGAAATTTTGCTAAGATCCAGAACAGCATCACGTCAAACAAGAAAATATTCTAGAAGGCCAGTGATCAAGCAAGCGGATAAGCTCTGTATATATTCTGGCCGGAACATTTTCGGTTTGGTGTGATGCTACCCTAACTGTTGGGCTATGCGAGATTCTTGAATCTTGTGACAATTTCATGAGAGAAAGTCCAATTACCTATAGTCGTTTATGATAATATGAGAGTGCACCATAGTCGGGGTTGGATACGTGTCCATGCCTCGGCTTTTTTGTCGTCTAGCACAGTTCACTTCAGAGTAAATAGCGTGCTATACTATACCCATGCCCTGGTAGCTCAACTGGATAGAGCGGCTCCGTCCTAAGGAGAAGGTTGTAGGTTCGACTCCTATCCGGGGTACCAAAATACTTACAGTCTATAGTTGCATACATCACAAAAAAATAGTATGATACGAGTATCATGAAGTCTCGTACCAATATAGCTCTCATTATCACGGTTAGTGGCCTTGCTGTTATCACTGTGCTGGTTGGTGCAGCGATTTTTTGTTTTCTGATTTTTGGACACCAACTAAATGGGGCGGATTTCTTTGACGATCGGCTGAGTGATGAAGCCCTACCACTGGTATCAAAGCAGTATGCAGCGGTCTTCCCCGAGTCGCTTGGCCGGACACGCAAGGATGCTGTAGCTACAGGCCGTGTAGCACACGTGGATGAGCTACTGCAGACACGGCCATTTGCTGATTGTGAGCAGCGGCGTTGCACCGATTGGCAGCGCAATACTAGCACAACATGGCCCGACGAGCCAGCCAACAGTCACATGCCGCACGGCATCCAGCGCGCCCTTGCAGCAATGAGGGGAAGCCAAGATGCACGCTGCGTGGTACGGTTTGCTCCCAATCATGAAATGGGCGGCACCGCAACAACACGATACAGCGAGCGTGATATCCTGTGTGTCAAGCCGAGCGGGGATTTTGTCTATACTCATGTGGAGCTATAGCTCGCACGCCTAGAGAGTGAGACTTCACAATGTCTTATATCTATTTCACCGGATGAGTAGAGAGGTTATTGTGCTTGCTATATAGCTATGGGTGCATTTTTGGTGAGGTTAGGTGTATCAAAATATATGGTATAATTTCATTGTAATAGTATTTCAACAGGAGCAAAACCATGACCGAACTACCTCCACAAGAACCAACTCCAACTGAAGACGCAGCTGGCGTCTCTGGTTACTCGGGTGAAGCGTCTCTTGATACTCTCTATCGAGTTGGTGCAGATGAATATGATAGACTCCGTGATCAGCCAGGAGTTGACGGTAGAGATGGTGTTGGATTGTCGGAAAAAATTGCTGAAAATACTGGCGTTAGATTGAATGTCGCAGCCGCCGTTGTTGCTATTGCAAATTCGGCCAGGCACAACAGTAATAAAGAATAGCATGATAGTTGTATAGTGCACTGCTAAATGTGCTGACTTGCTATAGCAAAAACTCGCCAAGGTAACGGCGAGTTTTTTGTTTTGCTTGAGTATCTTGTAGTGGTAAGCGCAGAACTACGAAGCGAAGAAACGTAAGGCTTTTATTACCGCCCAAACCCGCCAACTACCTCTGCTGCCCATCGCACCCAGTCGGACATATCTTCCCATCGGCTGCAGGCAGCCCCGACGAACATGATGGCGGAGGAGAAGAGGGCGAATGAGACGACCCAAGCCATAAAGTCGGCTGGCATGGCTCGTGTGCCGCCACTCGTCCAACAGAGGTAGCACAGCCAACCAAACGCTCCTGCTGCAATCATGCAGAGCGTACGCACAATGCCATGGCCAAGGCGACGCTGCCAGTCAGGCGCTGCGATTGGCTCGGTGGGGCTCACGGCCGGCGGCGTTGGTACCTTTGGCACTGGTGGCGCAGCTGGTGGGTGGTGCGGTGGTGGCACTGGTGGCGCTCCGGCACCGGCAGCAGTGCGGTGCTTCCGGATAAATCGCCCTGCCGTCACCATAGGCAAATGCTCCATAGTATTGTCATGGTTTTTATTATACGCAGGGGTTGTGGGGTAGTGTCAAGGGGGTGAATCACTGAAGCTTTTGCTTTTTATGTGCTAGCTCACCCTCCCACACTTCATCCGATGGAGTGTGAAAACTCGTTGTAATAACGAGTTTTCAGCCCAGCGCAAGAGGTCGATGTCTGGGAGACATCGACCCTTATAGTGTTCCGGAGGAGGGAGTGTGGGAGGGTGAGCGTGAGATGTAGCAAGGATACTGCTGCTATAGGGCGCTCGCTGGACAAGAAAATATTCTAGAAGGCCAGCGACCAAGCAAGCGGACAAACTCTGTGGTATATTCTGGCCGGAACATTTTCGGTCTAGTGAGCGCCCTATAGCAGCCGGCAGCGAGGTTTGGCATCCAAGTGGTGTCAAGTTCGTGCTACAATAGACAGTAAGAAAAGCATAACAATCATCACACAAAAAGGCAGGGAATAATGGCACAGACCAAGGCATTTAATGGGCAGCGCGAGGGTGAGGAGCTGCTGTTTGTCTTTCGGCGGCATATTATTGCCATGCGCAAGGGGTTTTATATGCTGCTGGTGCCGCTGGCGGTGGGGGCTATTCCACCGCTGATCTGGCAAGACACACTGGAGCTGTTTCTCTTGCCGGTGGTGGGGCTGGGGCTCGGGCTTATTGGCTTTTGCTATCATTTTTTGATGTGGCGCTACACCTACTACATCGTGACCGACCAGCGTATCCGCCAAGTGACGCAAAAAGGTTTTTTTGGTACCGATGTGGTGGAGCTGAGCTTGGCAAAAATTCAGAATATCAGCTATAATATACCAGGATTCTCGGGTGAGGTGTTTCATTTTGGTACGATTGTGATCCAAACATTTGTGGGCGATCTCATCATCCGCAATGTCGATCATCCCGAGCAGATCTACAATCAGCTGCAAGATGCCGTCAGCGAGGCGGAGCGTGCAGCACAAGCAGCAGGAGTATCACCATGAAATTACCAAGCAAAAAACCCAAACGTAGCCGTTATGGCACTCAGGCCACATCAACCGCCTCAGCCGCTGGCCTGAAAGATCGCCTTGCAGCGCTCAAGCCGAAGCAGGGGGGCAAGAAAGCAGGTAAATCTGCCAAAACAGAGGCGGGCGCAGCCAACCCCAACACTCCCAAGAAGTTTGAGCGCATTACCAACGAGACGGTGGCGGCACACCGCGAGGAGATATTGGCTGGTGGGCGCAAGTTCAAACATCCCGTCCAGGCGTCGCGTCGGCGGGTGATCATCAACACGATCATTGTGGCCTTGGTAGCGGCCTTGCTGCTGGCGGCAGTGGCGTGGCAGCAGCTCTACATTGCCCAGAGCTCCAACAACCTCCTCTACCGTATGACACAGATCTTTCCTGTGCCGGTGGCTAGTATTGATGGCGAGCTGGTGCGCTATAGCGACTACCTGGTGCAGTATCGGGGGTCGAAGTTCTACCTTGGTAAGTATGATGAGATCCGCATCGACAGTGATGATGGCCGCGAGCAGCTCAAGCACATCAAGCGTGAGTCGCTCAACCGGGCGCTGGTTGATACCTACGCTGCCAAGCTAGCGCGCCAGCACAATATCACGGTGAGCGACCAAGACATTGATACCGTCATCGAGCAGCAGCGCAACACCGCTAATGGCAAGATTAGCCAAGAAACGTATGATGCATCGTCGCGCATGATGTATAACTGGTCGCCATCGGATTATCGCCAAGCGGTACAGCGTAGCATTGTGCGGGCTCGAGTAGCCTTTGCGGTTGATAGCACCGCCGATGAGTTGCAGCGCAAAGCCGCTGGGCTGGTGGCAAGTAGCAATGGCGAGTTTGCCAAAATAGCAACCCAGCTTGGTGGCAGTGGCCGGAGCAAACCGCAGGTGGGGGATTCTGGCCTGATCAACCTCGCCAGTAGTTACAACGGCCTCGCGGTGAGTGAGATCGCCAAGCTCGAGCCTGGCAAACCCTCTGGTGCTATCAAGAGTACAACAGACAGTGGCTACTACTTCGTCAAAGTCAACGAAAAGAACGACAGCAAAATCCGCTTCACCTATCTTTACATCCCCCTCACCGAGCTCACCAAGCAAGTCGCGCAGCTAAAAAGCGACGGCAAAGTGCAAGAATACATTGATGTACCACAGAAATAGGGGATAGCAATCATACCCAAAATACCGGCAACATAGCGCAGCTTTGCACCCCTCCATATAGGCTCATCATCTCGTGCGAACAAAACCTAGACAACGTTGCTATTCTACGCTATGATAGCAGTAACGTAAGCATATTCGTACATTGGTACAAAGGAGAAGTATGAAACAACACCAAGCGAAGCAAGAAGGGTTTACTATCATCGAGGTGATGCTGGTGCTAGCGATTGCCGCCTTGATATTCTTGATGGTCTTTGTGGCACTGCCTGCCCTGCAGCGGGGTCAGCGCGACACAGCACGCAAGAATGATGTGCAAAACATCGCTGCTGCCGTGACGCAATATACATCAAACAACCGCGGAAAGTTCCCCGACAGCAAGGGTCTCAAAGGTTATCTGGGCGATCTCTCGAACCTTGATAAAGAGAGCATCACCGTCCAAGACAATGCGGGCAATGGTACCGTAACACCTACCACCGAGAGTGCGATCGTCGTCAAGGGTGTGCGCTGCGACGCCACCAACTCCGACGGCGCTACCCTCAAGAAGGGCACATCCAAGCAGTTCGTCGTCGTCACCAAGCTCGAGGCTGGCGGCAATGGCGTGGCATACTGCCTTGAGTCGTAGCAGCTGAGCAGAAGATACACAAGAAGATGGCTGGTACCAAAGGGGTGCCAGCCTCTTTTTGTGTATGGAGTACACGAACTGCTGGGTTGTGGGTGTGATGAAAATGTTCCGCCAGATAATACATAGCATGTATCCACTTGCTTGGTTGCTGGTCTCCAGATATTTTCTTGCACAAGCATGACCCAGCAGTTCATCATACAATGAAGAAGGTCTGCACTGGCCTTCGATAGAGCATGATGATGTAGCACGTTCTTGCATATCTTTGCTATACTAGTGAGGTATGATGATCTTGATAGCAGGTGCACTGCTCCTTCTGGGTGTAGTGCTGGGTAGCTTTGCGGGCGCGCAAGTGTGGCGGGTGCGTGCGCGGCAACTGCGGACTGATAAGCAAACCGGCCACCCCTACGACAAACACGAATGGCGTCAACTACGTGTCCTCTTACAAGGCACACTGCGAGACGATCGCTCGCGCTGCCTGCAGTGTGGGCATGTGCTGGCGTGGTATGATCTGCTCCCCGTAGTGAGCTGGCTGTCGACTGGTGGGCGCTGCCGCTATTGCCAGCAGTTCATTGGCTGGTTTGAGCTGGTGATGGAGCTGGTGCTGGGGGTGGGCTTGGCACTGTCGTATCTGGTATGGCCGTGGGCACTACCAGCCAGTAGCTTACTCTTTGCTGTATGGGCGGTGGTGGCCTTAGTGCTGATGATTCTCGCGGCGTATGATGCCAAGTGGCAGCTCTTGCCTGACCCGCTCAACTATGGCTTGATGGCACTGGGCGCACTCTTCGTGCTGGTGCGGATGACGACGCTGCACGATGTTGATCTTGTATCGCTCACGGGGGCGGTGGCGCTGCTGGCGGGGTTGTATGGTGGGCTGTATGCCATCTCGCGCGGGGCGTGGATTGGCTTTGGTGATGTGAAGCTCTGCGTGGGCTTGGCGCTACTGCTGGGCGATTGGCGATTGGCCTTTATGACGCTGTTTTTCTCTAACATGCTGGGTTGTATCATCGTCCTGCCGGGCCTAGCGCGTGGCCAGCTCAATACGCGCTCGCAGGTGCCATTTGGGCCGCTACTCATCATTGGCTGCGTTATCTCACTCTTGTTTGGTGGGCATATCTTGCGCGCGCTGGTGGCATTGCCGCTGGGCTTTTGAGGCCCAGGCTGGGTAGATTTGCTCCTTCTTGTAAACCTGGTGTAATACTTGACAATCCAGAGAGAGAGAGTACTATAGGCATCATAAACACCTAACTCCAAGGAGATATGATGTCACGATATGACCAGCCACTTAGTGGTGAGACAGACCAAGCAAAGCCGTACGAGCCAACGCTGCGAGACTTTCCAATGCCAAAGACTGAGAAACTCAGTGAAGGAGAGGATGCCAAGCGTGAGAAGCTGATAAAAGAGGCACTAGCAAAGGTCGAAGCAAAGCTCGATAACGAGCGCAAAGAGAAGTACTGCGAAGATATTGTTGGGGAAATACAGCGGATTGGCGGGGTATTGGCAGAAAAAGGCTTTGGTAGCCGGCCTGAGGACAAGCATGTTGTCGTCACTAGCTATGCTGGCGGCGAGACTAGATATTCGCGTGGGAACTTTGTGCAGTATGAGACAGCAGTTGTAGCGCGGGTTCTTCGTGAAGGTAACCCTACTGGTGCTCTAAATCAATGGGCGACAGAGGATCAAATATTTAAGGGTAGTGAATGCAAAATCACTGATCCATACAACGAAGAGCAGTATAAGAATGCACAGCAAGAAGGTATCAATATTAGCGTTGTAACTGGCCCAGCAGTCGAAGTGTATTCCGATCGACCACTAACAGAGGAACGGAAGGATTACTACCGTGATTTTTACCAGCCAGGGACAGTGTTGGTAACCTCTGCTGGCCGGTGTAATGATGAGGCAAAGGTGCTTCGTGTTGGTGGCAGGCTAGGTGATTCAACTAACCCAAAGGCGTACGAGCTCGTCCTTGCTGCTATGCAAGATATTGAGGAAGAGCTGCCAGCTAGCAAAGAGGCGCAGTAGGCAATAAAAAGTGATCTGAGCAAAAACCAGCCCAGGAGTGGCTGGTTTTTGCGTTCTTTGCCTGAGCTTTGCAGGGCATCATCTCTCCTCGGAATCGTCTCATCGCCCTGTGCTGCTAATGCTGCTTGTGCTATACTAGAGAGGTTATGAGTATGCCAGTGAAGCCAGGGTTCACCATTATTGAGATGATGCTGTTTTTGGCGGTGAGTGGGGCAATGGCAGCCGGGATTATGGTAGGTGTGGGTGCAACAGTCAATGCACAGCGCTACCGCGATGCCACCCATTCGCTGGTGAGTTTCTTCCAGGGGGAGTACGATCGGGTGGTGAATGTCCAGAATGATCACGACCGCAACCTTGGCTGTAGCACCAGTGGCATTAGCCAGAGCATTACTCCGCAGGTGCCGGGCACAAGCGAGTGCACCATTATTGGGCGGTTCATTACCACTGGCCGTGATGGCCGGAGCCTCATCGCACGGACGATCTATGCCACGCGTGATGGCTCAACTGCAGCAACGGATTATGAGGCGCTGACTCACTCGGGGCTTGTTTTGTCGGACACCGCCAGCCAGACAACTACCTACGAACTAGCGTGGGAGACGGCGCTGCGGCAGGGTGCGCGCCACTCGTATTTGATTGTGCGCTCGCCCTCCAGTGGTGCCATCAAGACCTACATTGGTAACACAGACAACCCGATGACCGTTCTCTCGCCTGATAATGACGCCCAAAAAGGCGACACCAACCTCTGTATCGACCCCGATGGCTTGGTCTTTACTGGCATTAGCGGAGCGGTGATCGCTCGGGGTGGCAGCTCGGCCAGCAGTGTGAAGCTGATCGGTGGAGGAATAGGCCAATGCTAGGGCGTCGCCACGAGCGGGGTGATACGATCATTGAGGTGATGTTTGCCTTTGTGCTCTTTAGTATGGTAATTGTGGGGGCGTTTATGATTATAAACCAAGGTATGGCGCTGGCGCAGCGCTCGCTGGAGGTAACGCAGGTGCGGCAGCAGATCGACTCGCAGGTGTTACTGATTCGGACTGCTCAGCAGGCCGTCAACCAGCAGCTGTGGGAGACCATCAAAGGCAAGGTAGGTACGACCACGCCTATCACGCTGAGCGAGCTTGCCGAGAGCAACTGCCGCCTTTCGCCGGATACATTGCGGGGGCGCGGCACATTCTTTGTTGCGCCGCGGGCCGATGCTGCCTCGGGTAAGCAGGTCATTCGTCTCTTTGAGCCGACCAATGCGAGCTACCAACCTGAACCCACAACCTACAGCAAGGTAGACTTTGGCAATGATCCGCGGGCGCAGGGGCTCTTCGTTCAGATCGTCAAGGCAGAGGGTGCCAACGCCAACCTTGCCTATGATGTGTATGTATCTGCCTGCTGGCCGACTGTAGCGAGCGATAAGCCAATGACGATTGGCACAGTAACGAGGTTGTATGATGTGGCGCGCTAACAAAGGTAAAATACAAGGAGAGAAGCAACGGCAGACTGTACAGCGCAAAGAGTCAGGCTTTACCCTCATCGAGCTGCTGCTGGCGATGAGCTTCCTCTCAGTGCTGCTTATTGCCATTACGACCTCCACTCTGCAGATCATTGGTCTGTATACAAAGGGGGTGACGCTCAAATCAATCAACCTCGCAGGGCGCGATGTAGCCGATTCCTTCCGGCGCGATGCCTTGGCCTCGGCAGATGGAATCCGCTATGTGTCGCCAGACAAAGGTGGTGGGCTGGGGCGCCTGTGCTTTGGCACGATGTCGTATGTGTGGAGCCCGGCTGCCAAGCTACAGCAAGGCAGTGCCATCCGCTACCAAAACGACACACGCCAGGGTGATGTGCGTGGTGATATGATTGTCCTCGCCCGTGTGGCCGATGCCGGTGCGCAGTATTGCAACCCAACGGCTCGCGGCACATACTCGACCGATGTATTTCTTAGCAAAGCAACGGAGCTGCTGGGCTCACGCGAAGGGGATTTGGCGCTGCGCGATCTGCAGATCAATCCCGCTATCGAATCGACCGAGGGCACGCACACCATCTACCGCCTCCGCTTCGTCATTGGGACGAACCAGCAAGATACGATCAATACCGCCAACCAGACCTGCAAACCACCCACGAATGACAGTGCTAATTACAACTTCTGCGCCATTAATATTTTTGAGACATTGATACAGGGGTAGAATGATGAGGTGGATACAACAGCAGACCAACAAGCAGCAACAGGCCGGCATGGTGTCGCTCTTTGTGGTGATGTTTTCAACAGTACTGATCACGGTAGTAACAGTGAGCTTTATCCGTCTGATGGTACAGGAGCAACAGCGCGCCAGCAACAACGACCTTTCGCAGAGTGCTTACGACTCGGCGGTCGCTGGAGTGGAGGATGGCAAGCGTGTCATTCGTGCGGCGCTCAAGGGTAATGAGCGGGCCCGTCGTGCCATTGAGCAGCAGCGGTGCAACACTGTGGCAGCAGCTGGTGTGGTGTCGTCCGTCAGTGGTGAGACGACCATCAAGACCAGTAGTGGCAGCAGCACGCTCAACCAAGCCTACACCTGCGTCAAGATCGAGGCCAAGACTGAGGACGTCAAGCTCGACCTGGCAGAAGGGGAGTCCACCGTCATCCCGCTGGTCGGCGCAGATGCCTTTGATAGTGTGCAGATCGAGTGGATGCGCAAGAAAAACAGCGATAACGAAGTTGCCTCCATCGAGACGCCAACCTCTGGCGACCTCCGCTCGTTGCCACGCAAAGACCAGTGGAGCCCCAACGCGCCAGCTCTCATCCGGGCCCAGGCTGTCTTGCCCACCAAGACAAGTGTCAGCCTAAGCGAGCTCGATAGCGCCCAGGTGTCGACCAACTTCTTGCGCCCCAGCATCATCACCGACAATGCCAACCCACTCACCATCCAACGCCCTGGCCTGCGCGCCAATAGCGATAGTGGTGCTCAGACGACCGTTAATGCCGTGCCGTGCTCCAACGCGCGCTACACTGGTGGTGGCTATGCCTGTCAGGCCGTTCTCCAAATGGCTGGTGGCGAGTCTGTACCAGCTGGCTCGCGTGTGGCGTTCTTGCGCGTAACCAGCCTGTACAAAGCCTCAGCAGTCAAGATCTCGCTCAAACGGGCAAGCAGCGTGACGAAGTTCGACACCGTCCAGCCCGAAATCGACTCCACCGGCCGGGCAGACACTATCTTCCGCCGCATCAAAAGCCGTGTTAATGTCGGCTTCAACACCAACGGTAGCTTCACCTTCCCAGAGCAAGGCGTCGACATCACTGGCAGTCTCTGCAAAAACTTTTACGTCACCAACGACGAAGCCGGGCCGCTGGGCACGTCGTGTAATCCGTAGGAATGGGAGCCTAAAATAAAAATAAATAATAGGTCGCTATTCTCAATAATAACGACCAATTATTTATGTATAAGAAATGGATGTTATTTACGGCGCATCTGGCCCAAAGTACTCGAAGTAGGCGTTTTCTGCGTCGGTTATATCCTTCATTGCTGGAGACTCTATTGTGACGCTTACGGTATAACGGATGTCTGTATTATCATAAACTGTCTTGTCAATGAACCTGCCTATGGAGACATATGCCTTTGAAGGAAGATACCAAGAATGGTGTAATATTGTATCATCCGAATCGTCCTTACCTCTACCAAATTTTGATTGCATAGACTTCACGCACGTAGAATATAAGTCATCAAGCTTATGTGCAAACTCTTTCTCCAATTCGCTAGGAATCTTCGTTGTTAATGGTATCGTTATAGAGCTAAAATACTCCATTCTGTGATCGAAGAGAATGGATCCATCTCGCTCGCTACCAACTTGAACTGTGCTGATAAAGCCTCTGCCTTCAGGGCCAAGACGCCACCCCAATGAATCTCGCAGCTCGAATGCCTGTTGTTTGGTCATCGGCCAGTCATGGTCCGCCCAAGCGAGGATTACTCTCATCGCTTCTTTGTGTTCAAACATTCTGATTACACTACCATTCGAGCCCCTGTACTCAGTTGCTCGCGAAGGCTGGATGTTGTTACTTGGTGATGACATATTATTTATGATCTCCGTTGTTTTAGATTATCTATCTTATTTTTCAGTCTAGCGCGTACGCGCGGATCTAATTTACCAAAATGTATTTCGAGTTGTGGTCGAGGTTCTCCTTTCTTTGAGGTCGATATTACTAAGACTGCAAAGTTGATTTTGTTTCGGTAAAAATTATCGCATACTTTAGTATCTTTGTAAAGTTCTTCCGCGACACGGTCATCTTTTAGTAAGCGATCCTGTGCGTACTCTACTGTTCCTTGCGGCCTGCGCCCGAAGAATTCCGTTTTCACTGGAGTTCGATTCGTTCTCGCGCCGATTCCTTTGTATTCGACAATGAACACTATATTGCGAAGCTTATTTGTGGCTACGCAATCTACTCTGAATTTTCCGGGCGTTTTGGTGTTGGACGCAAGAAACGATGTTAAGACCAATAGTTTTTTTGTGTTTGTCACGTAGTTTTCTCCGCCAACCTCTCCTATTCTGGCGCTAATTTTGCAGACTATCCCTCGGGAGTAGGACAGGTCGTCAGCGAGTTGTTTGATTTTGTCTACTATGTCATCGCCGTAGCGTGGGCGTAATCGGTCTAGCGTTTTACTTATGTTCTTTCGGGAGCAATGTTTAATGGTTATCCCTGGAGGTAGATGCCTTCTTAGCGTATCTTGTTTTTTATTGCGAACTTGTATGGCCTTATCTCTATCTTTCAATAATTCAAGTACGTCATTACATTGTTCAAAATTTAGGTAGTCTTCTTCGTTGCAGAGTTCGCTTCGTTCGTCGTCTAAAGCGTTTGTTAGGGTAATGGGGTCGGTGGCGCGCTTTATTGCGCCGGCTGAGTCCGCGCAGCTAGATTTGGTGTCGCGGCCGTCGGCCTCAACTAGGTTGATCGAATTCGAGGTTTGACTTCTGTCTATGCTGTTATTGTCGGCAGTTCTTGTTGTTTGCGAACTTATTCCGTGACGTTGGGCCTCCGGGGGTTGTCCTTCATAGTTGGATTTTCCATGGAGCTTGATGATTAGTTCCTTGTTGGAGTTGCTGTATGCTACAGTACAACCTCCGGTGATGTTGCTTATAATGCCGTTTGCTGTTGCAAGGTTCTCCGCGGCATCCTGAGCGGCGTCGCTACAGTATGCGGATAATCGACTGGAGACATCACTGATAACTTCGCTAAGTCGGCTGAGTATTCCTTGTGTGCCGCTGGTTGAAGTGAGTAGTTCTCGGCCTCGATGTAGTTCGTCAATCACTTCCTGAAAGTTGTGCGACATTGCGTGCTGTCCTTGGTGTTAGTCGCCCGGGGGTGGGTCAAGTGGAATAGCTTTGATATTGCTTATTGCGTAGTTGATCTGATCGGCGCACGACTTCAGATGACCTCTTGCTGCTATCATTTCTTGCAGCATCACCTCGGTGAGTTGATGGCCGTCGGCGGCGCTGTGGGTAATTGCAGCTACGTCGTGGGCGCTGGTGTCGGCGTCTTTTACCAAGCCAAGTGCGTCTTGTAGCTGTTGGAGGAGTTTCTGCTTTGCCTCTTCGCTAATGGTTTCTGGCATGAGGGACTACTGCTGTGCGTGCTGGACGAAGTCGTCTACGGCGGAGCTGAGCTGGCTCATGGCGGCGGCGCAGCTTTCGAGAGCTTGGCTGGCGGTGCGGACTTGCTGGGCGGCGCTCTCGCCCGTTTGGGAGGGAGCAGTGACGGACTGCAGTTCATCTGCCTTCTGAGACAAGGACTGGGCTGTGGCGCTAGAACCGGTGCTGAGCTGGGTGGCGTTGCTGCCGATCTGCTGGGCGGCTGCGACGACGTTGGCGAGGGCGGCCATGGCGGTGCTCCTGTTTCTTGTCTTAGAGGTTGATGACTTGCTGGCAGCCGTCTGCAGAGGCGTTGAGCGCACT